>MDTG01138091.1_pt1 | contig 14880 bp, 13 predicted proteins | sample 811421 | NCBI WGS metagenome assembly MDTG01 (sample SAMN05326645, study PRJNA326480) | marine metagenome | isolation source: seawater | place: Pacific Ocean: South East | collected 2011
AGGGATTGAAGGATTCGGATTGGAACGCTGCCTGGAGCTGGCCGACGTCGCCGGAATGCTCCTCCGTCAAAAGCGGGCATGTGAAGACAGGCTGGATCAGGCGAGTCAGGTCGCCGACCTCTGCGTCAACAATGACTATCTGATCCGCTCCGAAAAATATGCTGACCGTCTGAAGGACGTTAAAGCCTGCATCGACAAGGCACAGTCGATGCTGGAATACGATAAATATGGAGCGGATCGAAAGCTGGACGAATGCCGGAAACTTTCGACACCGTATTTTTGATATGCGACTCCACCGGGTAAGCCTTACCCATTGAAAAGCCGCACCAGTCCGGCGAGTGCGGACATAAACATGAGAAGCGCGAAGACGAAGACCGCCGCAACCGCGAGCCACCCCTCTCCCTCGATCTCTGTATCCTTGTGACGGAACCTCAATTTCATTCTCGTTCCACGCTCCGTTGCTCTTCCCGTGCCCGATGCACCGCCTTCTTGTCTGCCACACCGATGTGTGAGGACCGGTGCTAGTGTCTTCAACGCACTCTGAAGATACGACTCGCTCTGTTGACACAGTGGGAACGCCGAATTTTGCACGCGCATTTGGGTGTAAACTTACGGGGACTTGAAACTGGGATTTAGAGCCCTACACCTTGTAAGCATTGGGGAAAAATCTCTGATGCGAACCATCAACTCCAAATTCGCAAAGGAGATTGCTCATGGCTGACAAGCCCGAGCTGCGTGCTTTCACGGTAAATCAGTATGGCTCAGGCCAGAACCGCTCGACCCGCTGGACGGAAATCGGGGCGGCCTGGCGAACCCAGAAAGGTCATCTTCGAATCCAGCTGGAAGCTGTGCCGGTCAACGGCCAGATTATCCTCCTGCCGCCGAAGGAAGACAGCGAGGAAACGGCCGGTGAAACCGTCGAGAATGAGACGGTCGAAGAGACGGAAACCGAAGAAGCGTGAAGCGCACATGATGAAAGAGAAAAGCCGGGGGGAACCCCGGCTTTTCTTATTACCGTTCGGTTGCGCCGGTGCCGAATGCGGGGAAATAGTTGAGCAATTCCCGAACACCGTGGTACTGTTTACCTCAGTGAAACTCAAATCTAGCAACTCGATAGGTGCTCCACTTCGGTGGGGAGCAATTATGCTAGATTCGGGTTTGCGCCCATCACCCTCAGATGAATCAGGTTTCAACCGAAAATTAGGCTGGCAATTCGGGCCATCCTTTCGGAAAAGAAGCCATATGACTCAAAGGTACATTGCCGAATGAATGCTGTCGAAATCGAAGAGGCCATCTCACTGCTCGCCGAGCAGCCGTTCGACGCGGAAGCCTTCCCCTATTCTTTTCTGGAAGCCTTCGGCAACAAGACCACGACGATTCAACGCCTGAAGAGTGGCGCAACCAATAAGTCGGACATTGGCGGCGTCCTTCAGACCAACAATATCCATATCAAAGTAAGTGCATCAGATTCCGTCACGCAATCGCTGGCAGAGCTGAAAGCAAGCCCAGCGACCGAACGCGCCAAAGCAAAATTTATCCTGGCCACAGATGGCATCGACTTTGAAGCCGAGGATCTGACCACCGGCGAGACCGTCGCCTGCGCCTATGCCGATTTCCCCGATCATTTCGGCTTTTTTCTGCCGCTTGCCGGTATCTCCACCATCAAGCAGATTCGCGAAAGCTCATTCGATATCCGCGCGACCAGCCGGCTCAACCGGCTTTACGTCGAACTGTTGAGAGAAAACCCTGACTGGGGAACCTCCGAGCGCCGCCCGGAAATGAACCATTTCATGGCGCGTCTGATCTTCTGCTTCTTCGCTGAAGACACAGGCATCTTCAATGTCAGCGGCTCTTTTACCTCCACCGTCAATCAGATGAGCGAAAAGGATGCCTCGAACACCCATGAAGTGATCAGCCAAATCTTCAAGGCGATGAACACGACGACACGCCACAATGGCCAGCCGGACGACCGCTATCGCAAGGAAGCGGGTATTCCGCGCTGGGCAGATGCCTTTCCCTATGTGAACGGCGGCCTCTTCTCAGGCTCCACCGACGTGCCTCGCTTCACAAAGATTGCGCGCTCCTACCTGATTCACATTGGGAACTTGGACTGGCAGAAGATCAATCCGGACATTTTCGGCTCGATGATCCAGGCTGTCGCCGATGATGACGAACGCGCCGGTCTGGGTATGCACTACACGAGCGTGCCGAACATCCTGAAAGTGCTCAATCCCCTCTTCCTGGACGATCTGCGCGAAAAGCTAGAAGACGCAGGCGACAATCCGCGCAAGCTGCTCAATCTGCGCAATCGCATGGCGCGCATCCGGGTCTTCGATCCTGCCTGCGGTTCGGGCAACTTTCTTGTTATCGCTTACAAGGAAATGCGCGCCATCGAAGCGGAGATCAACCGGCGCCGGGGCGAACCGGAACGCAGGACCGATATTCCGCTCACCAACTTTCGTGGCATTGAACTGAGGGACTTCCCGGCTGAGATTGCGCGGCTTGCTTTGATCATCGCAGAATTCCAATGCGACCTGGTGCATCGGGGGCAGAAAGAAGCGCTCGCTGAGTTCCTGCCGCTGGACGCGCAGAACTGGATTACCTGTGGCAATGCTCTGCGCCTCGATTGGCTGAGTATTTGCCCGCCCACCGGTACGGCTGTGAAGCTGGTGGGAGATGACCTATTCAATTCGCCGCTAGAACAGGCCCAAATCGATTTCGAGAATGAAGGCGGAGAAACCTATATTTGCGGGAACCCGCCATATCTTGGAAGTCAATGGCAAAACGCTGATCAGAAAGATGATCTTGGGCGTATTTTTGATGGACGAACAAGCAATTGGAAATCGCTGGACTATGTAGCTGGCTGGTTCGCGAAAGCTGCCGACTACGGTCAGCACACGCCAACTATTTCCGCTCTCGTTGCGACGAACTCTATATGCCAAGGTCGCCAGGTCGAAACACTCTGGTCACTGATCTTGGAATCAGGACACGAAATCGCATTCGCTCACGAATCTTTCAAATGGGCGAATCTCGCATCGCACAATGCCGGTGTAACGGTAATAATCGTTGGTATCTCCAACCAATCGCCTCACGTTCGCCGCCTCTACTCGGAGAACGCCGAGGGCGAAGCTATCTTGCGAGAAGTAAGCAACATCAGTCCTTATCTCATTTCTGGACCAAACATTCTCATCAAATCCTCGACAAAGCCACTGTCGGGTCAAAGCGAAATGAGTTTCGGCAACATGCCAAATGAAGGCGGCAACCTTCTTTTAAGTACATCTGACGCCGACGATGCTCTGGCCAATCATTCTGTACCGCAGAAGTTCATACGACCCTTCGTCGGCTCTCAGGAGTTTATAAGAGGCTCTGAACGTCGGTGTATCTGGGTTTCAGACGAAGATAGTTCAGAGGCTAATGGAATACCTTGGTTGGAGAAGAGGTTTAATGCGGTGCGCGAACAACGCACGAAGTCAAACCGCGCGACCACAAAGGCCTTAGCCTCCTCTCCATACAAATTTGGCGAGGTTCGGCAAAGCGGATTGGAGCGCGCTATTATTATTCCTAGAGTTAGTTCTGAAAATCGTGATTATCTACCAGTTGGCGCCGTTGATAGCGGCACAATTGTTGGCGACAGAAACTTCGCTCTATACAACGCCCCGCTCTGGAATGTCGCTATAATTGCCTCTCGACTACATTGGGTTTGGATCGCAACTGTGTGTGTGCGGCTAGAAATGCGTTTTTCTTATTCCAACACACTCGGATGGAACACTTTCCCCCTCCCCAGTCTTACTGAAAAGAACAAAGCCGATCTTACGCACTGCGCGGAGGACATTCTGCTGGCGCGTGAGGCCCATTACCCTTCAACGATTGCGGATCTGTACGATCCTGAGAACATGCCCGAAAATTTACGGGCCGCCCATGAGCGCAATGACGAAATACTCGAGCGCATCTACATCGGACGGCGCTTCAAGAATGACACAGAACGGCTGGAGAAGCTGTTCGAGCTCTACACCAAAATTACGAAGGCGGACGAATTGAAAAAGACAAAAGCAAAAAAAGAAGGGACCAGAAAATGACCGCCATGAAGTCAGCCCCCTCCGTCTCCGTGACCTATGCGCAGAGCGGCAAATCCAACAAAGCCAATGAAATGGGCATGCGCCCGATGCAGGAGCGCGCCTATGAGAAGCGCGGCGAGCAATATCTGCTGATCAAGTCGCCGCCCGCGTCCGGAAAAAGCCGGGCGCTGATGTTTGTCGCGCTCGACAAGCTATACAAGCAGGGTCTCAAACAGGCCATCATTGTCGTCCCCGAAAAGTCGATCGGCTCCAGCTTCAACGACGAGCCGCTGTCCAAGTTTGGCTTCTGGGCCGACTGGGCAGTTTCAGAACGCTGGAACCTCTGCAATGCACCTGGCGAAGACGGTGGCAAGGTCAATTCCGTCAAGGCCTTCCTGGAGAGTGATGACAAAGTGCTGGTCTGCACCCATGCGACCTTCCGCTTTGCCGTGGATCGGTTCGGCGTTGCAGCATTTGATGATCGCTTGATCGCTGTCGATGAGTTCCACCATGTTTCAGCCAGCCCCGACAACAAGCTCGGAGCCCATCTCGGCGAGTTCATCGCGCGCGACAAGGTTCACATCGTGGCGATGACAGGCTCGTACTTCCGGGGAGATGCCGCGCCAGTGCTGATGCCGCAGGACGAAAGCAAGTTCGAGACGGTCACATACACCTATTACGAGCAGCTCAATGGTTATACCTGGCTGAAGCAGCTCGATATCGGATACTATTTTTATAGCGGGGCCTATTCAGACGATATTCTGAAAGTCCTCGACCCTACTGAAAAGACGATCATTCACATCCCATCGGTCAACTCCCGCGAAAGCACAAAGGACAAGATTCGGGAAGTCGAGCATATCCTGGAATCTCTTGGAGAATGGCAGGGTACGGATAAGGTAACCGGCTTTCAACTGGTGAAAACGGCAGATGGCGAGACGCTCCGGATTGCCGATCTGGTGGATGATGACCCCGGCAAGCGGGAGAAGGTATCCACCGCCCTCAAGGATCCGGCCCAGAAGAACAACCGCGACCATGTCGATATCATCATCGCGCTTGGCATGGCCAAGGAAGGCTTTGACTGGATCTGGTGCGAACATGCCCTGACTGTGGGCTATCGCTCCAGTCTTACAGAAATCGTGCAGATCATTGGGCGAGCGACACGGGACGCCGAAGGCAAGACGCGCGCGCGCTTCACCAATCTGATCGCCGAACCAGATGCCTCGGAAGAATCCGTCACCGAAGCGGTGAATGATACGCTGAAAGCCATCGCGGCCTCGCTTCTGATGGAGCAGGTACTCGCTCCGCAATTCAACTTCGTGCCCAAGAAGTCCACAAATGGTCCAACGCCCGGCTTCGACTATGGCGACGGGGATTACGATCCGAAACGAGAGAATGTCGGGTTCAATGATGAAACCGGACAGTTTGAAATCGAAATTAACGGCCTTGTGGAACCGAAGAGTCCAGAAGCAACTCGTATTTGCAAGCAGGACCTCAATGAAGTGATCGCCGCATTTGTTCAGGACAAGACCACGATTGAACGCGGCATGTTTGACGAGGAACTGGTCCCGGAAGAACTGACTCAGGTGAAGATGGGAAAGATCGTCCGGGAGAAATATCCAGACCTCGACGCCGAAGACCAGGAAGCCGTACGCCAGCATGCTATTGCCGCGCTCAATTTCACCCAGAAAGCCAAGGAAGCTATCCTGTCCACAGGCGGTGATGTCGAACGCGCAAATACTGCCTTCGTTGAGGGTGTACGCCGCTTTGCCATGGATGTTCGCGAGTTGAATATCGACCTGATTGATCGGATCAACCCATTCGGTGAGGCCTATGCTATCCTTGCCAAGACCATGAGCGAGGATCGTCTCAAACAGGTCCAGGCGATCATTTCCGCGAAACGGACTAAGATTAGCCCGGAAGATGCTAAGGTCATCGCCAAGCGCGCGGTGGAATTCAAGCGTGAGCGCGGCCGCCTGCCCTCGATTTCCTCTCCCGATGCCTGGGAGAAACACCTCGCAGAAGGCGCAGCCGCCTTCGTGCGATACAAAGATGAGGGGCAATATGACTGATTACGATCTTGATGACCTGCGCTCCGAACTTGAGGATTTTGCGCAGACCAAAAAAACCACGGCTCGGTCACCACGAGAAGAGCGAGTGATTGCGGGCTTCGAAGAAATTCAGCGCTTTGTAGCCGAACATGGTCGCGCACCCCAACATGGCGAAGACGGAGACATATTCGAGCGTCTCTATGCCGTCCGGCTTGACCGGCTACGCAAGCTGGAAGATTGCAGGACGATCCTGGAACCGCTCGACCATCAAAATCTTCTTAAAGACGCGCCAACCGACGCGCCGGATGATCTGGATGACGACGCATTGTTGGCAGAGCTCGCTGGTAGCGATGGTGCGAGTGACCTCACAGAGCTACGTCATGTCCGCTCCGTTGAAGAGAAGCGCGCTGCTGAAGAAATTGCCAATCGTGAACGCTGCGAGGATTTTGACCTGTTCAAACCTCTCTTCGAGCGCGTTGCAAAGGACATTGAATCCGGTGTGCGGGTGACGCGCCAGATCCGCAAAGATGCCGGCTTCCTGAAAGCGGACGTTAAGTCAGGCGACTTTTTTATCCTTGGCGGTCAGACTGTTTATGTCGCTGAAGTCGGCGACCCGATCCGTGCGCCGAATGGCGAAATGGACGCCCGCCTGCGCGTGATCTATTCCAATGGCACCGAAAGTAATCTTTTGCTGCGCTCATTGCAGCGCGCTCTCTACAAGGATGAAACGAGCCGCCTTGTGTCTGATCCTGGCGCAGCCGGTCCCCTCTTTGCAGGTGAAGCCAGTGAAGAGGACCTGGCCTCCGGCGTCATCTATGTTCTGCGGAGTCAATCGACAGACCCTGTCATTGCTGGCAATCGGGGTATCCTGCACAAGATTGGCGTTACCGGAGGCGATGTCGAACGGCGCATTGCCAATGCTGCCAAGGAACCGACGTTCCTGTTGGCTGAAGTCGAGATCGTCGCGACATATGAACTCTACAATATCAACCGCACGCGACTGGAAAATCTGATTCACCGGATTTTCAGCCCAGCCCGCCTGTCCATCGAGATCAAGGATCGGTTCGGCGCCCCCTTCGTCCCTCGTGAATGGTTCCTGGTGCCGCTCAACGTCATTGATGACGCCGTAGAGCGTATCCGGGACGGGAGCATTACCGAGTATCGTTACGATCCAGCGGTCGCGCGGCTGGTGAAGAATAAATAATATTTGGGAGGATTTTGTGTGAGTAAGGTCTGGCTGGTTCGATTGGGAGAATATGGCGAAGCCGAAGCGGACGCTTTGGCGACTGGGGAACTCGCTACTGGCTGGGACTTGCCTGCGTTTGAGCAGGCGATGCCCCGCGACGCCATCTTAAAGCTACTGGAAGAAGCGTTCCCAGAGCAGAAACCTGGCACGCTCCAGAATTGGGCCGTTCAGCTGAATCAGTTCTGTAACAAAGCAGCTGCGGGCGACCTGACAGTCACCCCTTTGAAAACTGCATCGCGGCAATTAGCGATCGGTCGTATTGAAGGTGACTTCTTTTCTGCTAAGGGCAAGCATCCCGCGCGGCGCGTAAAGTGGCTCATTACCGACCTGCCCCGAGATGCGCTCAAACAGGACCTGCTCTACAGCCTAGGCGCCTCTCAAACTATTTGTCAGATTTCGAGAAACAACGCTGCGGTACGCTTCGAAGAAATTGTTCGTACTCGTAAAGATCCAGGCGATAGCCATTTGCCGACATCGATAAAGAATGATGACGAAGAAGATCTGGAAGATGGAAACGACCAGCCAATCGATCTGGCAGAAATTGCGCGAGATCAGATTGAACGCCACATTAGCTCAACATTTGTTGGCCATGCATTTACAAGGCTTATCTCTGCAATCTTGCAAGCAGAAGGATTTCAGACTCAAGTCTCTCCTCCGGGCTCAGACAAAGGTATCGACATCCTCGCTGGCAAGAGTACGCTTGGCTTTGATAGTCCCCGTCTCGTTGTTCAGGTCAAATCCGGAGACATTGTTGCTGACCAGCCAACCCTTCAGGGCTTAATCGGTTGCATCGCGGACACTCAATCCGATCATGGACTACTCGTCAGTTGGTCAGGATTTACAACCCCTGTACGTCAAAGAGCCAACGAACTGTATTTCCGCGTTCGTCTTTGGGGGCGCGAAGAAATTCTCAATGCGCTCTTCAGCGTGTACGACCGGTTGCCAGAGCAAATTCGGGCGGACCTCCCTTTACAGCGTATCTGGGCAGTCCTCCCCCAAGAAGATCTCGGATGAGATTTAGATTCTACAGGCAACGAACCCTCAAAACTTAGAAGTTTTGAGGGCTTATCTCCGGTCTCGATTTTGCGGGGCAATCCGACCCTCAATAATTGCCCGCAAAAGTCGGCGCGTGTGTTAGACTGATTTCGTGAGAAAAATTGGTTACGCGCGGGTCAGCACACAGGACCAGACCTTAGAGGCTCAGAAAGAGGCCTTGCTGAAGGCGGGCGCAGATCTTCTCTTCACGGAGAAGGTATCCGGCGCGAGCCGCAACCGCCCTCAGCTCTCCCTCATCCTCGATAGTCTGCAAGAAGGCGACCTGGTCTTGGTCACCCGTCTTGATCGGCTTGCGCGCTCCACCCTCGACATGCTGACATTGACGGAAGCCATCACGGCAAAGGGCGCGGCCTTCCGGTCTCTGGCTGAGCCCTGGGCCGATACAACGACACCGCACGGCAGAATGATTGTGACGGTGCTGGCCGGTGTTGCGGAATTCGAACGGTCGCTCATACGACAAAGAACCGGAGAAGGCCGCAGACGCGCTCAATCCCAGGGAGTCCGTTTCGGTCGCCCCCCTGCCCTCACTCCTAAACAAGAGACAGAAGCCCTCCGGCTCGTGCTGGCCCATGGAAACAGATATGCGGCGGACATCATGGGCGTATCAATTTCAACCATCGAACGGCTGAAAGCCCGATCGGCAGCAGCAAATGCCAAAATCAGTGCTGGTTCTCACGACACATTGGAAGCTGACCGGCCTTCCAAAGTTTCCAGAGCTCGAAAGTCATCATGACATCAGATTCGATATTCCGATCATAAGGACTGGCATCTGGGTTTACCTTCGGCGGATATCGGAAAAACTCACCATATGTACCGCTCAGGCTTGATCCCAGGATCGGATCCCACCTTATGCTTCTCATATCGGAATGACGCCCCGAAAGCGGGAGAGGCTCCGCAAGGCCGTTGAACTCTCCCAACTTCTTGAGATCGTAAATTTCGCCATTATAGGTCACGACTTCCTCAGCAGCTTGTATAATCGATATGGCGGCCGCCATGTCGATGCCGAGAGTGTAAATTCGGAACGTCATATCTTTGACGTTCAGGATACCTACACAGCGCTGACCGCAATCCAGCACGATGATCGACATGATTACCCCCATAGCCCATCCGGCCCGTTCCGATATTAGAGTGCACGAAACCTGCCTACTATTGGTAGAGGCCTATATAACAATTTCCATAATGATAATCTGTGCCGTCCGCGCCAGATGCACACAGATCTGGATTGCTGCCTCCGCCGGCCGAATTGGCATTGTACGTCGTTCTTGACCCACTGGCATTCACGCAGCTTCCGTCAGTGTTTCTGTAGGATTGATAGTTGTTACTGCTTGCAGAGCTGTACCCCTTCACGGGGTTCGTCTTGCACGTACCCGCCCCAGAGCATCCCCACCCAGTGCTATAAGTGGAGTCGATGTACAGCGTGCCCGAACAGTTGGCGTACCGGAAGAAGACCCTATCATTCACCGTTACCGTCGCCGGTGAAAAGTCGGTTAAGCCGAGATCTACGAAGGCCTTCGTAGCCAGATTGTAAAATCGGTAGGTGTTCGTAATGAAGGCGATAAAGACTCCAAGGACATTGTCATCTTTGTCATAGGCTGCAAGCAGGCTACCCCCACCACCGCCAGCCGCTGGCGCAACGTCTGCAAAGGTCTCCCAGCCAGCTGTGTAGTCCTGGCAGAAGGAAAATTCGCCTGCCGTATAGCGTATTTTCCCTTCGTCATCGGCGCTTGAGCAAGTGTCGGTTTCGTCCGCAACCTTGACCGCCCCAGCGACATCGAGGCGGGCATTCGTGGGAAGTGTACCAATCCCGACTTTGCCGGTCGTCCCCTCGACAATCAAATCATCCGTGTTGACGCTGAGATTATTGCCGCTTGTCGAGATGTCGGTTGCTGCGTCCAGCGTCATGGCATCCTTCATGTCCGACCAGTCCAGACTGTCCGGCGTCAGACTTGTTGCCCAGCCGGTGCTCAGATCCTTGCAATTGTCGCCGGCCTCGTCACAGAGCTGCGTAGCGTTAAGGCCACCTGCGTTTACTTCCGGCGAGTTGGTGTCACAAATAATATCAGCGCCGTCCGTCTGGCAGAGGCGTCCGCTTGTTAGCCCGTTCTGCGTCGCGATATTCGCCCACTCCTGCGCCTGGGCGGTGGTCACCAGCAGGCAAATTATTATTCCGTAGGCTGTTCTTTTCATATCTATCTTCTTATATCACGATCCAGGGTGTACCTGCCAATTATTTGTAGCGCCTCAAATGCCACTGTGTCGGCTCTAACGACAGATTTCATATCGTTCTGTCTCCCCATTGAATCGGATTTTTCCAAGGTCTGTTTCAGCTTCGCATGACACTGCTTCATCCTGCCCGATAGCCACCTCACCCGGTGCGGGCAGTTGGATTCTATGGTGAACGGACTTGTCCGGAGACACGGCACAGCCCCACACTGCGACAACCGTCAGCAACAGCACCCCGGAAGCAGTGGGATTTGACCTCATGGCATCATTCTGACGGAAGGCCATGCAGAGTGCCTGGATTATCTCAGTCCTCGGCTTCGAATTGACATCGCAGCGTTGCCGCTAAACCACATTCCTGCTGCAAGATGAATGTGCGCGATTCTCAGCGCTTGTAGGGACTATGTCCGGATGCGAATTGCTTCTGGTCTGGCAACGGTTCTGTGGCGAAGCGCCCATAATCCTGCGCCTCCCAATGCACTTCGTCATATATGAGACGGCGCCGCTCGACCTTTACTGAACCGCCCGACAAGGTGAAAACGCAGTAGCCGCCCGCCTCCGCTCGGTACATGCTCGCTGCTTTACTGTCCTGTCTTGGCTTCACGTCCAGAGCGTAATCGAGCGCCGCGACATTCACGCAATGCGTTTCCTTGAAGATCGTGTGCTTGAATGCATGCTCATGACCAAACAGATGCAACAGTGGTGGCGTGCCCCGCTCATGCCAGCGATACTGGCGTTCATGCGTCATGACGAGCGTTCGTCTCGGATCAATTTTGCAGAGTATCGCATCGAGCTTGTCCCGGTTAATGCGATTTGCCTGCTGACCTGCCACAGCGCGGTCTTTTTGGTAGGCCAAATAGGCCTTGTCTTGCAGGAGTTTTTGCCAGGCTTTATTGCTCACCGCAGTGGCTTTCTGGAGCCTTTCCTCAGCTTGCCGGTTCAATTGAATCACGCGGCGCCGGTGCGCGCTTTTGCGCTTGTCACCAGGCTTTGACGCGAGCACCGAGAGCTTTTCTTTAAGCGTCTGCTGAACATCGGCTTCAAGGTCTTTCCGCGCCTGCGTGAGCTCCGCAACACCCGATGCATATGCGGCAATCGCGTCGGCATGCTGTAACTCGACAGCTTGCATCAGCTCAACATAGTCGGGGTTCTGCCCCCATTGCGTGATGCAGCCTGAATAACCGGTTATGAAATAGTCCCCGATCTCATGGACAGAGTGGTGGACAAGGCCGCTGGGCCGCCTGCCACTTTGCGTATAGGTTCCTTTGTTGTCCCAATTGCCATAGGTGAAAAGCACGGGACATTCGAAAGTATTACAGATGCCAAGAATATCCTCGAAACGTTCGCTCCCGATATCGCCAGCAACTAACAGAGCATCATACTGGTTCGCTTCCTGAGCCCGAAGCACTTCGACACACGATACATTGTTGTGAATGTCGCTAAACGCCAGAAGTCTCATCATGAATTCCTAGTTGACTGATTCCGCTCTATTCTGAAGCGGTGAGGCACTAAGCGCCCTGCGTTCTAGACATTCCATAGCTAGTAATCTGTCACATATTTGAGCCGCCTTACCCCGCTTCTTCAGACCAGATAAGAAATTTTTTTGCTGGGACGGTCGCCAAAGCGACACACGCCCTAGGCGCATTGCGCCCAGAGCCTCGGGGGCCGAGTCTCTGCCCTGCGGGTGACGGTCGTTCGTATGTCTGACGTTTTCCACTCGCTGTCAGCCGCTATTCCGTGATAGGATCATAAGCAGTTGAATTATGGTAAGACTTTTTGCCCTCGTATTTCTGACGCTTTTGGCGTACGTGCCCGCGAGCCTGGCTGCCACTCCTGAAATCTTGACCAATCCCGGCATGACCACACTCTCCCGCTTAGGAAAAGTATCTATCGATGTGCACGGCAAGGGCTGCAAGCAGATCACCAATAAATTCCAGACCTCGGATGACTTATTCATCCCCTTCGCCTCAAAAGCAGAGTGGGAGAGTTTCCTCGACTATGCCGACAGCACAAACTACATCGATGTCTCTCCCTGCCCCATTGCTTATGGCGAGTGGAGCTATGTAGGAAGCTGTAGCACCACGTGTGGCGGCGGCACTATTGTACAAACCCGATCATGCACCTACACCCCGACGGGCCAAACCCTTGATTGTAGCTATTGCGGCGGGGAATGCAGCCAGACCGTGGAATGCAACACCATGGCTTGCGCCGAATGGAACCGGTCTTGCGCTGCCCCAGCCTGGAACCCGAGGAATAATCCAGCCACCTGTGGTCAATCATGTACGGTCACCTGCATACGCGATGGCACACCGGTCTCTGCCAGCCAATGCACCGGAACCCCGCCTACTGACTATATTCCCAGCAACAGCTGTGCAGGCTGCGCACCGGGCAGCGAAACTACAGGAAGCCACACCGCCAGCTGCAGCGCCGGGGGGCTATCTGGTTCGGGTACGATCTACGTCGACGATGTGCGCGATTGTAATGGCAACATCATCCCTGGCCGAGGCACGTGGACCGGCGTATCGAATTGCTGTGTGCCCGGCTTGGAAAATACCCGTACTCAGAACGTGAATGGCATCAGCGTTGCGGGGTGCAATGCACCGGCCTGCAGCGGCACTCATTATACCTATCACCCAGTCTCCTGCTCAAAGGGCAACCTTTCCGGCTCGGGAAAAATTACTGTCCGCGTGGATACCGACTGTGACGGCAACAATATTGCTGGCAGCGGCTACTGGACCGACGTGACCGGCTGTTGCAAACCTAGGGCCCTGAACACCCAGACATTCAGAACCGATGCGGCTTCCTATAATGGCTGTGACGCACCGATCTCCAATTGCACTTTCAATGGCCAGACCGTGCTGCACGGCGCCTCTGTGACTGCTTACCAGACGACGACAGTTCCATATGGGTCGAGCTGTAACAGCCAGTCCCGCACCTGTAACAATGGCACCTTGAGCGGCAGCTATACCAAGGCAAGTTGTTCAGTTGATCCTGCTTCAAACTGCACCGCGCCTTGGGGTGCAACGGTAGCTCATGGCAGCAGCATCACGGCCTACCAGACGTCGTCGGCGGCCTATGGCTCAACCTGCACAAGCCAGAGCCGCAAGTGCAACAACGGAACCCTATCCGGCAGCTATACTCATTCTAGCTGTAACGTCTCGGAACCCGCCTGTATCTGGAAAATTAGTCGTAAGGACAGAATCCCGGGCCGAACCTGCAACAATCCCCCTACAACGGGCAAGAATTGTTCGTGTGGAGAGACTGACGTGTTCGACTACGCCAATTGCACTGTCTACATGTCCTGCTCAACTCGCTAGCCTCAGGACATCACGCGCTCAGGTCACTCAACTCGATGGAAATGCGTCTGAACTGACAGGATAACTTCTGTCCGTTGAGACGATTTTTCCTTTCCTGCGTCTCTGAAAGAGGATGCGAGCCTGCCCGGAGGCGCGGCGAGGGTCGAGTCTCTGACGTGGCGTCTGATCCGTTTATTCGATAACGTATCCCTGCGTACGCAGATATTCCCTGCGTCGGTCGAACTCTCGCCGTGTCAGCTGCGTGAGTCGCTCTACAGCCTCTCCCGCTGATGAGATGTCAGTCGCAATCTTGTCAAGCTGGCTGAGGTCGCCGTCAATTGCAGCGTCCCATTTCTCCACGGCATGTCGATCAGCTTCACTGAGAGACTGAAATTCGCTGAGATTGCTGTAAGCCATTACAAGAGCGTTGCGGTACTCTTCGGTCAGATTTGATTGCTTGAGCGCCAGGAGAATCGCCTGCTCGATTTTTTGCTTGGGTGCGGGCAGTTCCGATTCGTCCCGACAGACGCTGGTCTTCGCTGCCATGACATTCCCATAGTCAGCGATCAGGGAAAACACCGATTGCAAAGGGCCGCCTACCTTTGGCGTCTCATTCCGCGCGCCGGATCTCTGACGAGCCAGATAGACAAGCCCGGCGATGCTCAGCCCGACCGCAATGACCGCGACAATTCCGCTATCCATTTTTTGCTCCCTAAGGCTGGAGAACCTTAGCAGTGCGAACACGCTGATCAACACTATTCCTGCGTCGAACATCCAGCAAAATTCGTTGCAGATTCTGCATCAGCGCTCCGGTGTTGTGCAAGCGACTCACTCCCTCCGTCCCTGCGTCTCTGAAAGAAGATGCGAGCCTGCCCGGAGGCGCGGCGCTGTCAACAGCCGGCCCGCGCCAGCGGCTGCGCCGCCCGTGTTGGCTGTCTGACACCCCCGCTGATGCCTCC
>MDTG01252844.1_pt1 | contig 14880 bp, 16 predicted proteins | sample 811421 | NCBI WGS metagenome assembly MDTG01 (sample SAMN05326645, study PRJNA326480) | marine metagenome | isolation source: seawater | place: Pacific Ocean: South East | collected 2011
ATGTGTTAGGCATGCCGCCAGCGTTCGTTCTGAGCCAGGATCAAACTCTCAAGTTTGATTATTACAATTAAGTAATGTTGACCCAACACAACTGGCTTGCAGACAAAAGTCTGCAGGCTTATAGATGTGTTGGCGATTGTGTCACCACCTACACATCCCTTAAAGTATATTTAAATGTCAAATATCTACTCCAAAAAAAATTATGGAGGTTAACTCTTATAGGCCTTATATTGGTATTGGTCAATCATTTTTTCAATATTTTTTATTGTAAAATGAATTTTTAACTAATATAAATTATAAAGTACTTAAATACCAATAATGTATCGATTAATTAAAAAAAATTTTAATATCTTCTTGCTTTTATTTTTAATAAATATTTCATATTTAGGACTTAAGGATTTTACTAGTATGGAACCAGAAATTTTGCTTGAAACCAAGTTAATAAATGATGAAGAAAAAAATGTTTTTTCAATAGATAGCAATAATAAGCTTTTAGTTAAAAAACAACATAAGGATTTCATTGAGGAAAACAATACTGACGATTTAAAGGTAGCAAGTTACACCACTAGCGATTTTTTTTCAGATTATAGTTTAAACGAAATAGATCTTGATTTGTCTTTGGTTCCTGTGTCAGAAAAAATTCTATTCTCTGGAATACCCATCCCAAAATCTAAACCATTGCCTATTGTTCACAATTTTTCTAAACACATTTCATATAGTGTAAAGTCAAAAAAAGAACTAAACAATGTTCTTGAAAACAATGAGTTTGATTTATACCAAAAACAAAAAATTTATGAAATTGTCATTTCCGACATAAATTTTAAGGTTGATGATAACTTAAAATTCTCATTTTCAATAATTAATGGGTCAGAAACTTTGTCAGAAATAACTGTTTTTAAAAATAGTCTTCACGAAATTAAAGCTAGAAGAAACGAATATGGTAATTTTATTAGCCAATACGTAACCGCTCCGACTCAAAGAAAAATTATTCGACATAGAATTACTGTTTACAACAACATTAGCTCATCCTTACAAAATACAAAAATACCGAAAAATATCGTAGACGGTTTTATAAATCAATTCAGTTTCAGTGTAGATTTTCAAAGAGATATTAATGATGGAGATTTAATTGAGCTTTTGTATGAAGCAAATTTTACAAAAAATAACAATTTGGTTGGTGATCCTCAACTCCTCTATGCTGCCATGAATCTTAGTGACCAAAACATCGAACTTTTCAGATATAAATTAAGGGAAGGTCAAATTGATTATTTTGATCCCAAGGGTAAAAGTATAAGAAAATCAATAATGCGAACACCGATAAGTGGAGCAAGACTATCTTCAAGGTTTGGTATGCGGAAACACCCTATATTAGGGTATAGTAAAATGCACAGAGGTGTTGATTTTGCGGCGAGAAGAGGTACTCCAATTATGGCAGCTGGAGATGGAAGGGTAACTTTTGCTGGAAGAAATGGCTCATATGGCAAATTTCTAGAAATTCGTCATCTAAACGGTTTTAGCACCCGTTATGGGCACTTACACAAATTTGGTAAAAAAATTAAAAAGGGTACAATTGTTAAACAAGGTGAAACAATTGGTTTTGTTGGCAACACGGGTAGAAGTACTGGTCCTCACTTACATTATGAAGTAAAACATAAAAATAGAATTATAAATCCAATGACTTTAAAACTACCCTCCAGAATGGAAATTAGTGAAAAGGAAATGCCAAATTTTTATGCTAACATATCGCTCACCAGAGAAAGGCTTGCAACCACACCAATAATCAATACCAGTAAATTTGTTATAAAATAAATTTACTTGTCTTCAATTGAAGTGAAAGCTTTTAGTGCTTCCACACCATCAAGTGTAGCATCTTTTTCATTGATTTTTTTTGTTCCACTATTTTTATTTTCTTCAGAAAGGTTTAAATTCTTCTGACTATTTTTTTCAAGTCTTTTATTTTTTTCTACGATTGCTCTTTGAGTTCTGGAAAAATTTTTACTTGATTCTTTTTGTTCTTCGTTATTATTATCTATTGAATTAATTACTCTTTGATAGTGTTCAGCATGTTGAAAAAGTCCTTCAGCTTTAATTCTGTCACCGTTAGAATTTGCATCGTAAGCCATGGTAAGGTATTTTTCTAAAATTTTAGAAACAGGACCCCTTCCCTTTGGAGAATTATCTAATCCATTTTTTGAAAAATTACTTCTTCTGTTATTGGGCCTATTTCTTCTTTTGAAATTACTTGTTCTTCTTATTGTCAATTTTAAATATTATTCTAATTATAGTTTTAAAACTATTACTTATTACGTTTGAGAATTTGAATTTATCATAATAAATTATTTTTTCAAATTATTTTTTCTTAATTGGAAAACTACGTTTCTCTTAATGCCAGAATAGTCAGTGTAATCTTTATATAGTCTTAATCTGTTATTTACGAATATTTTATTAACCTCTTCAATTTGATTATCACCTATTTCGAGGCAAAGAAAACCGGATTTATTTAAATATTTTTCTAAATCTCTTTGTATCTTTTTATAACAATCTACACCACTTTTTCCACCATCTAATGACAGAAGTGGGTCATATAGTTTGACTTCATTTGATAAAAAATTAATTCCACCAGATTTGATATATGGCGGGTTAGAAACTATAAGATCAAATTTATTTTTAATATTTGAAAACCAATTACTATTATAAAATTTTATTTTATCTCTCAAACAAAATTGTCTTCCATTTTTTTTTGCCACTTCCAGTGATTTTTCACAGATATCTACACCAGTAGCATAAATATTTTTTTTTGTTTTTTTCTGAGCTTCTAACATTATTGAAATTATCAAACATCCTGAACCAGTGCCAAGGTCTAAAATTTTAATTCGGTTTTTTTTTATTTTACTTATTATTTGAAGGGCTATGTCAACTAAAAATTCACTTTCTGGTCTAGGGTCAAGAGTAAATTTATTAATAAAAAAATTTCTAGAGTAAAATTCTCTTTTGCCACAAATTCTTGAAATTGGCTTTCCGCAATATCTTTTGTATATATTTTTTAAAAAAATAAACTTTTTTTTTTTTGTATTTCGGAATTAGCATTTAAAGTAATAAACAATTCATTACAGTTAAGCTCTTTTGCTATTAATAATCGAGCTTCATGTTGAGGTTTAATAATTTTTTTTTTCTTTAAAAGCGAAGCTCCCAAAGACAAAACTTGTTTTATCAAAAAAGTTTTTTTATTTTTATTCAATTGAAGCGAGTCTTTTTGCATTGTTATCTGCTCTTAAAGCATTTATAATTTCATCTAAACCTTCACCTTTGAGAATTTGTTCTAACTTGTATAACGTCAAAGAAATTCTATGGTCTGTAACTCTTCCTTGTGGATAATTATATGTTCTTATGCGTTCGGATCTGTCGCCAGTACCAACTTGAATTTTTCTATCGAGCGCTCTTTCTTTATTTTTTTTAATTCTTTCTGCTTCAAGGATCCTAGATCTTAGTACTGTCATTGCTTTAGCTTTGTTTTTATGTTGAGATTTCTCATCTTGACATTGGGAAATTACACCAGTTGGTAAATGAGTAATTCTGACCGCACTATCTGTGGTATTTACTGATTGTCCACCAGGCCCACTTGACCTAAAAATATCGATCCTCAAATCTTTTTCATTAATTTCAACATCTACATCAGTCGCCTCAGGAAGAACCGCAACAGTTGCAGCTGAAGTATGAATGCGCCCACCAGATTCTGTCTCTGGCACTCTTTGAACTCTATGTGTTCCCGATTCAAACTTCAAAGTTCCAAAAACATTTTTTCCTGATATGTTAATGATTACTTCTTTTATACCATCATGATCGGTATCACTAATATCAATTAGTTCGTATCTCCATTTATTAAGTTCAGAATAGCGTAAATACATCCTGTAAAGTTCGGCAGCGAATAATGCAGCTTCCTCACCACCTGTGCCTGCTCTAATTTCAACTATTGCATTCTTAGAATCTGAATCTTCTTTTGGTAGCAAAAGTATTTTTATTTCTGAATTTAATCTACTTACTTCATTTGTAAGTTGTTCTTTTTCTAATTTTGCTACTTTTATCATTTCACTATCATCAGACATTAACAATTCTTCTAAATCAGATAGTTCAAGGCTTAATTTTTCAACCATTTTAATTTTATTTGCCAATGGAGTAAGTTCGGAAAATTCTTTTGATAGTTGAGCATACTGCTTTGAATCCAAATTTCCTGAAGATAATTTAGTTTCAATTTCGTTATAATTTTTTAATATTTGATCAAATTTTTTATCTAACGACACTTTTATTTTTTTATAAGAAATTTAAAAAAATTTAGTATACCAATTTTTTCGTGAAGATTAGAGTTTCTTTTTAAAAAAAATTTTATTTTTTTTTGAAGAAAATAATTTTTTTCAATATTTAGATCCAGTTCCCTTGAGATTTCTGGTATTAAGCGATCTAAAACATCCTCAAAATCGTTATTTGTTAATGGTTCGCTCTTTAATTTTGTTAATCTATCATTATAAAATTGTTCTAAGTCGTTCAAATCAAACAAAAAACAATTGTCAATTTTAGAAATATCTGTATCGATATTTCCTGGTATATTTGTGTCAATTAAAAAAATAGGTTTGTGTTTTCTATTTTTTAGGCACCCAATAATTTCTTCTTTTTTTACAAGAATTTTGTCGGATTTAAAGCTAGTAATTAATATGTCATATTCGGTTAAAAAATCTTTAATATTTTTTAAAAATAATTTTTTTTCTTTCTGTTCTTTCAGAAAAATATGTTTGTTAATACCATTATGCTTTAAATAATGTAAAATTGAATTTGATAACTTATTATCTCCAACAACAATTACCTTTACAAGATTCAAATCACCAAAAATTTTTTTTGCAATATCGAAAGCGGATTTTGAAATCTGTTGCGGCTTAGATGAAAAGAAATCGTTATTCATTCTTATAATATTCTTTTTTAAGAAAATCTTTGATAAAATTTTCTTTTAATATTGACTGAATTCCTGTTCTAAAATTTTTAAATATTAATTCATTTTTTTTGTATTCTTCTTCACCCAGGATAATACAGCCAGTAGAATTCAATTTGTTAGCTTTTACAAATTTCTTTTTTAAATTTCCATCGTAAATTATATTTAAAGAAATATGATCTAAATCTTTTAAATCTGAAACAATCTTAAAAATTTTATGATTAAGAGACTCATTGGTAGAAAAAATTGAAATAATTTTTTTTTCCTTCAAACTTTTTTTTTTTTTTATCATAAAAATGATTCTTTCAATTCCAAGTGCCCAACCAACCCCACAAATATCTTTGCCACTAATTGTTTCCACTAATCCATCATATCTTCCTCCTGCGAGTAGAGTATTTTGCGCTTTTTCCTCTTTCGATATAAATTCAAATACAGAATGGTTATAATAATCTAGGCCTCTCACTAATTTTGAGTTTTCATTAAAAGTTACTTTTAATTTCACTAAGAATTCTTTTAAACTCTCGTAAAATATTTTTGATTCTTGATCGAGAAAATCACATATTTTTGGAGCTTGAGATAAAATTTTTTTATCATTTTCGTCTTTGGAATCCAAAATTCTTAAGGGATTGTTAATTAATCTTTTTTTGCTTTGAGCAGAAAGTTCATTTTTATAGGGATTCAAGTATTGAATAAGTTTTTCTTGGTATTTTTGACGTGAATCAAAATTTCCGATTGTGTTTATCTCAAGATCAACATATTCGGAAATGTTCAATTCATTCATTAGTTTATTTGCTAAAAAAATAACTTCTAGATCACAGAAAAAAGAGGATTGATTAAAATGTTCTACGCCAAATTGGTGAAACTGTCTCAGCCTGCCTGCTTGTGGTTTCTCTCTTCTAAACATCGGACCGTAATAAAAAAATTTTTGATTTTGTTTTTCATGTAATGAATTACTCACCAATGCTCTTGCAACAGGAGCTGTTCCTTCAGGTCTTAATGTTAAATGTTCTCCTCCTTGATCAATAAAAGCAAACATTTCTTTTGAAACTACATCAGAAGACAAACCGAGTGTTTTAGAAAAAAGGTTAGAAAATTCTAAAATTGGTGTTTGTATTTTTTTATAATTTAGTGCTCTACAAAGACTTGTCGCTTTTGATATAACCTTATCAAAAAAATAGAAATCTTCTTCTAAAATATCCCGAGTTCCTTTGACTGTTTTAATTTTACTCAATTGAAATATTTCAAACGTCAGAGTTTTTTTCTAACTCAATTTCTTTTTTTTCACACAAATCAACTAGATGTTGAATCATATCACCATCCCTAAGTATATGATGTTTTTTACCATTAAGGTAAACTTGATGAACTTTACCTCCTGTTAAACCAATATCTGTTTCTTTGGCTTCACCGGGGCCGTTCACTACGCATCCAATTACAGATAGAGTCATTGGACTGGTAATATGTTCAAGTCTTTTCTCTAACTCTTGGACAGTTTCAATTACATTATATTGTTGCCTTGCGCAAGATGGGCATGAAATTATATTTACTCCCCTATGTCTTAAATTTAGAGATTTCAGAATATTAAAACCAACTTTAATCTCTTCAATTGGATCTGCTGATAAAGACACTCTAATTGTATCTCCAATGCCAGCCCACAACAACGAACCCATACCTATTGAGGATTTAATTGTTCCAGGCATCAGCCCACCAGCTTCCGTAATGCCTAAATGTATTGGATAATTACATGCATCTGAAATACCGTAATAAGCAGCAACAGCCAAAAAAACATCAGATGCTTTGCAGCTTATTTTAAATTCATAAAAATCATTGTCTTCCAAAACTTTCACATGATTCAAAGCTGATTCAACCATTGCATCGGGACAAGGTTCACCATATTTTTCAAGAAGCTCTTTTTCTAGACTTCCTGCATTGACACCTATCCTCATTGAACAATTATTATCCTTTGCGGCTTTGATGACTTCTTTTACTTTCTCCGTTTTACCTATATTACCCGGATTGATTCTTAAGCATGCAGCTCCAGATTCTGCAGCCTCAATAGCTCTTTTATAGTGAAAATGTATATCTGCAATAATTGGAATATTTGTTTGTTTGATAATGTCCTTCAAAGCATTTGTTGATTCTTCATCAGGACACGAGACTCTTACAAGATCAGCTCCAGCATCTTCCAATGCTCTTATTTGATTAACCGTTGACTGAACATCTGTTGTTAAGGTATTAGTCATTGATTGAACGGAAATTGGTGAGTCACCTCCAATTTTAACATTACCAACAGTGATTTGTTTAGTTTTTTTTCTCTGTATATCTCTCCAGGGCCTTATACTCATCTAATTTCCTTTTTTTGTTTTTTAAATATTTCGAGAATCTCAATTAATGACACTTTTTTCCTGACTTCCCCTAAGTTTCCAAGAACTGGTAATAATTCATTATTTGATAATATTTCAAAACCTCCTGAATTTCCAGTGTCTATGAAATAATTTGTATTTTCATCATCAATCTTTAATGCAAAACTGTCACCTGCGTAAAAAATACCAGACTTGACAATATTATTATTTATATCAAATATCTCAATCCAAGTCTCAAATAAAAAATTTATTTGTAAATTTATTTCACTGAGTTTGATTGTTGTATTTTTTGCAATATGATTTACTTCCTCTAAAATTTTTTCTGATTGATAGCTTTCATTTCCATTATTTTGGTATTGTTTTAATATAAAATTAGCATTTTTTTCCCCACCTTTATATTCAGTTTTTTTCTCATTTACCTCAGCAAAAGATTCCTCTATTTTCACCTTTGATTCTCCATCTTCATTATAAGTATTAGTTTCAAAGTTATAAAAATATTCTGGCTCACGTGTTTTTTTATATTCGCTTAAAGAAAATAACAAGATCAGCATTATAGCAATTGCAGGTATAATAATTTTAATGTTTGGATTAAAATCTGATTTCGTAATTAAAAGTTTGCTGTTTTCATTATTGCTAATGGTATTTTTTTTTCTACCAGCCAATAAATTAAACTCTTTAGACAAATCAATTTTAAGATACCTTGCATAGGTTTTAACAAAACCAAATTGATAAGTTTTATCAAAAAAGTAATCTTCTGATCCATTTTCTATTGCAATTAAATGACTTGATTTTATGTTTAAAATTTTTGAAATCGTATCAATTTTCTTCCTATATTCTTTTCTTCGAGATGAAAGAATTTTTCCAATTTCTTTAATAACTGTTTGTTTTTTTATTAATTCTGCTTTTTTTTCATCCATAAAAAAATTTTCTAAAATCATTTTTCATCATATTCATGACTAGCCTGTTGGATAATTTCCTCAATAATTTCTTTTGCTGGTTGAATTTTTTTGACCATACTTACACTTTGACCTGCCATTAGTGATCCATTCTCAACATCTCCATCGATTACAGCTTTTTTTAAAGAACCAGACCAAAATTTTTCAATTGTTAGTTGAGCTTCTTTCAAAGATAAATTTCCTTGTTCTAATTTCTTTAAAACCTCTTTCTGCTTTTCTAAAAAAAGCATTGAGGCTTTATTTTTTATTGCACGAACTGGAATTACAGGGAGTCTATCATCTAATTGAATTGACACTTGAGCTGATCTTGCCTCTGATTTAATAAAAATATTCTTAAAATTTTCATGTGCTATAGATTCACTTGCACACACAAATCTGGTCCCAATTTGACACCCTGCTGCACCCTGCCTCAGAAAATTAAGAAAACTTTCGCCTCTTCCTATCCCACCAGCGACAAATATTGGAATTTCAGAGATAAACGGTAAGATTTCTTGTGCAAGTACATTAGTCGAAACTGGTCCAATGTGTCCGCCAGCCTCACTCCCTTCGATAATTAAAGCATCAATACCAAATGTTTTCAATCTATTTGCAATGGGTAATGTTGATGCAAAGGCAATTGTTTTTATACCCTCGACCTTGAATTTATTAATATGGTTTTTTTTTGGGAACTCCACCTGCAAAAAAAATGAATTGAATTTTATTTTGAACACAAATATCAATTAATTGTTCAATTTTAGGATGCATTAATATTAAATTTACACCAATTGGATTTTTTGTAAGCTTTTGGGTTAAAATTATTTCATTTTCTAGATGACTTGGCTCCATTGCACCACAAGCTATGACACCCAGACCACCAGCATTTGAAATTGCAGACACTAAGTTTTTCTCTGAAACCCAAGTCATTGCACCGCCAATTATAGGAAACTGACAGCCTAAAAAATCTGAACCTTTCTTTAATAACTTAGTAATATTAAGCAAAACTTTTATCTAACCCGTAAACTTTGTGCAACGCATTTAAAGCTATTTTTTTATTCCTCGAACTAATTAAAACACTTATTTTAATCTCTGAAGTTGAAATAACTTGGATATTGATATTATTTTTAGCTAATGTTTCAAACATTCTTTTTGCAACTCCAACATGGCTTCTCATGCCAACACCTATAATAGATACTTTAGAAATTTTTTTATCAACATGTATTTTGTTAAACTTTATATTTGATAATTTTAAGTGTTTAACGGCTTTCTCACATTCTGAATTTGATACAGTAAAAGTTAGACTTGTTAATCTACCGTCGTCTGTTATATTTTGCACTATCATATCAACATTTATATTTGCAGAGGCAAGAGGACTAAAAATTTTGTTTGCCACACCTGGTGTATCCTGAATTCCAATTAAAGTTATTTTTGCTTCTTCGTCTGAAGATGATATACCTGTCACTACAGCTTTTTCCAAATTTTTTTCCTCACTTAGAACAATTGTTCCCTTTTTATTATTAAATGAACTTCTGACATGAACTTTAATATCATATTTCATAGCTAATTCAACTGATCTTGGTTGTAATACTTTAGAACCTAAAGATGACATTTCTAATATTTCTTCGTAAGTTATTTGTGAAATTTTTCTGGCTTTTTTAACATTCCTAGGATCCGCAGTATAAATGCCATCCACATCTGTGTAAATCTCACAAATATCGGCTTTAAGCGCTGCTGCAATTGCAACAGCACTTGTATCTGAACCTCCCCTTCCAAGTGTAGTAATTCTATTGTATTTTGAAACACCTTGAAAACCAGACATTACTAAAACATCGTAAGTTTTAAATAATTTTTTTACAAATTTTGTAGGGATATCAATTATTCTTGCTTTTCCATGAAACGAATCAGTAATAATAGGTATCTGCCACCCTAATATAGATCTTGCTGAAATTTTATTTTCATCCAAAAATGCTGCTAATAAACCTGCACTTAACTGCTCCCCAGTAGAAATAACTGAATCATATTCAGCATTAAAAATATCCTTTTTAACAATAAGAAATTTTTTAATCAGTTCATCTGTTGTTTTGCCCATTGCTGAAACAACAATGAAAACCTTTTTATTTTTTTTTAACTCTCTTTTAATCCTGTTTGAAATATTTTTTATTTTTTCTAAATTAGATATAGAAGTTCCACCAAATTTCATTACTATTATTGACATTCATTAAGCCTTTAAAATTTTTATTAATGCGTTAATTTATATGATATCAAAATAATTGGAATATTATGAAAAACAAAGAAAAAAACTCAACATTAGATTTAGAAGAAAATAAAAAATTTGATAACTTTTCAAAAAAATGGTGGAATGTTAAGGGCGAATTGATGGCTCTACATTTATTTAATGAAGTAAGAATTCCATATATTCTTACTTCATTAAATCAAAATATATCTACAGAAAGACCATTAAAAAATTTTAATATTCTTGATATTGGTTGTGGAGGAGGAATACTATGTGAACCATTAAAAAGACTTGGTGCCGATGTAACTGGCATAGATACAAATAAATTTGCAATTGAAGTTGCAAGGAGTCATGCGCAAAAAAATAGATTATCTATTGATTACTATCATTCTAGTATTGAAGACTTTAATACTAAAAAAAAATTTGACTTAGTTACTTGCATGGAGGTTTTGGAACATATTAAAAATATTGATACTTTTATAAAAAGCATAAAACCTATTTTAAAAAACGATTCAATATTAGTTGGTTCAACTATAAATAAAACATTTAGATCCTACATTAAGGCAATTATTTTTGCTGAAAATGTATTTAACCTTCTGCCAAAAAATACTCATAATTGGAGTAAATTTGTTAATACAAATAGATTAAAGAAAACACTTTATTTCAATAATTTTAGTGAACTAAAAAGTAATGGAATAGAATTTAATCCTCTTGTTAAAAGTTGGAAATTTGTAGATTCAAAAAACACTAATTACTTATTTTCGGCTAGGTATAAAATTTAAATCTAAACGACAAAATATTTGAGTAATAGTTTAGTATTTTAAATTGTAATTAGTCATTGATGGAATTCTTTTTCTACATTTCTCTATTAAATTTAAATTTATTTCCGCAGTCACAATACAAGGCTTATTTTTTCCCTCTGCCAAAATCTTGCCCCAAGGATCAACAATTAATGAATGTCCAAACGTCTCTCTTCCATCATCATGCTTTCCGCATTGAGCAGGTGAGAAAACAAAACAACCATTTTCAATAGCTCTAGACTTTATTAGGCAATGCCAATGGTCTTTCCCAGTCAGCTTTGTAAATGCCGCTGGGATTGAAAAAAAAATTGAACCTTTCTTTGCTAAACTTTTGTATAAATTTGGAAATCTTACATCGTAACAAATTGTTAAACCCATTTTTCCCCATGGTAATTCAACTACCTTAAGTTTGGTTCCACCTTTATACAAATTTGACTCAAAATATTTTTCTCTTTTATTTAATACAACATCAAACAAATTTATTTTATTATAAAAACAAATTATTTTTCCTTGTGAATTTATTACGAGTGACCTATTAAAAAACTTTTCTTTAGAAGATTTTACTATAGTAGAACCAACCACGATAAAAATTTGAAATTTTTTTGCAATATTACAAATAAACCTTTGAAAAGGGTTCTTTTCACAAAATTTTTCTAAATCACTTTTAGAATTACTCATGATACTTGCACATTCTGGTAAGCAGACAAGTTTACTTTTTCTTTCTTTAGCTTTTTTAATAAATAACTCAAGGTTGATCATGTTTTTTTGAAAATCAGAGGAAGTGTTCGTCTGAATACATGAAACTATTAACTTAGACATTAGTCACTTTTCTTTAATAACTTTTTTAAATCACCATTTTCATGAAGTGCATAAAGATCATCACATCCGCCAATTAATTTATTATCAAAAAAAATTTGAGGAACAGTTTTTTTTCCGTTTGACTCTTTTATCATTTTTGCTTTCAATGAAGGCATTCCATCAATATTTATTTCTTCAAAATTTATGTCTAATTCTTTTAAAAGTTTTTTTGCTGCTATACAATAACCACATATTGAAGATGTATAAATTTTGAATTTAAGCATATAATAAATATATATATAGTATGACAATAGAAATTTTTGATACAAAAGCAACCATTAATTCTAAAAATAAAGCTTCAAAAAATTGGACAAAACATAACTTTATGTATAAAAAAAATTCTGAGATATTGATCGAAAAAATTTTTGAAATCAAAAAAAAATTTAAAAATATTTTATTAATAACCTCTGACTGTGAGGAAGCTTTTAGTTCATTGAAAACTTTGGAGTATAAAACGATTACTCTTCAAACTGAATATTCAGAGTTACATAAAAATATAAATAATTGTGAGGAAATTCAAAAAAATCTGGGAAAAAAAAATAGTAAATTTGATTTAGTTATATCAAATTTATGTCTACATAGAATTAATGATATAATCACATATGGTACATTAATAAAAAATCTTCTCTCCAAAAATGGATTCTTTATTTGCTCTTTTTTCGGTGGTAAAACACTTATTGAACTTAGAGACAGTTTGATAAGAACAGATCAAAGCTTATTATCAGGCATATACCAAAGAGTTATACCTTATCTTGATATGATTGATGCTTGTAATTTATTTAATCGTGTAGGTTTTAAGGAAATAGTATCAGATAAAAATACTTTTAAAATAAAATATAAAAAACTTTACACCCTCTTAAAAGACATCAACGGAACAGGTGAAAATTGTAATTTGAAATCAAGATATAAGGGCTTGATGACAAATAGATATATCAAGGTACTTGAAGAAGAGTATAAAAAAAAGTTTTCTGATTTAGAGGGTAATTTTAAAGTAACCTGTGATATAATTTTTCTTTCTATGTGGAATGATTGATAAGTTTTGTTACAATGTTTTTGTTAGAAGGTAAAAAATTTTGATTTTCTAATTCTTTTGGATAGACCCATTTTAAATTTTGGTTCTCTTTTGGTAAAATTATACCTTTCCATTTTCTACAAACAAAAAATCTTATATTTACTCTATATTCAGGATATTCATATTCTTGAGAATCAAAAAAAAATATATCTTTCTTGAAAATAAAGACGGATAATTCTTCAAAAATTTCTCTTTTTAAAGCTTTAAAGTCGGTTTCATACTTTTCAACTTTTCCACCAGGAAATTCCCAAAAACCAGACAAACTTTTACCTTCAGGCCTTGATGTAATTAAAATTTTATTTTTTTTAAAAAAAATACATACAACAACTTCCAAACTAATTCTTTTAACTTCTGTAATCTGCATTAATTTTTATGTATTCCTTTGTAAAATCACATGTCCAAACTGTCCAAGCCGCCTTACCGACGCCTAAACTTATGTTAATTTCTATTTCATTTTTTTTAAAATATTCATTTAGTTTTTTTAAATTTACCTTTTTTGAGATTTCACCTTTCGTTATTAGTTTGTTGTTGTTGATAGAAATAGAAATTTTTTTTTCATCCAATTTTGTTTTAGATTTTCCCATTGCCATAATTAGTCTTCCCCAATTACAATCACCTCCAGCAATTGCTGTTTTTACTAGTGGAGAATTTGCTATTGAAAAAGCTATTAATTTTGCTGTTTTTTCATTATTTGCATCAACAACATTTACTATTACAAATTTCTTAGCACCTTCACCATCCTTTACAATTTTAATTGCTAATTTTTTTGAAACGTTTTCTAGTTTAGGTATATATTGACTCAAATACTCTTCTTTTTTAATTATAATTTGATTTTTACTTTTAACATTTACGAATAGTACCATATCGCTGGTTGATGTGTCTGAGTCAACTGTGATAGAGTTAAATGTTTTTTCTACTATTTTTTTAAGCTCCTTTCGTTGAAATGTATAATTACAGATTACATTTGTAAAAATAAAACCTAACATAGTTGCCATGTTTGGTGCTATCATTCCCGAACCTTTTGCAATACCTGAAATAATAACTTTTTGTTTTCCAATATTGAAATTTTCTGATTCAACTTTTGGAAAAGTATCAGTAGTTCTTATTGCATTAGCCGCTCGTTTCCAATTTTTTGGTGAACTACTTAAATTATTTACTAATTTAGGCAAAATAGAAATAATTTTTTTGTGATCGAAATATTCCCCAATAACGCCAGTTGAAGCAATATAAATTTCATTTGACTTTATTTTCATCAGCTTTGAAATTTCTTTCACAATTTCTTGTATTGACTTCCTACCCGCTGATCCAGTAAAAACATTTGCATTACCAGAGTTAACTAAAATAGCAGATACATAACCAAAACGTTTTATAGATTTATTCCATTTTATGGGCTCACCAGGAAACTGCGATTTTGTAAAAAAACCAAATATTTTTGATCTTTCCCTTAGCTTAAACAAAACAACATCGTCTTTCCCATTCTTTTTAAAACCACAATGAGCCACTGAAAAGTCAACTCCATCTAGAATGTTTATCTTTTTTTTTAATTCAAAAGATGAATTTTTTTTTTTCATAAAAAAGTTTTAATTGATATTTTATTTTTAATTTATAGTTTATAAAACATTAAATAAATAAAAATAAATGTTTAAA
>MDTG01202251.1_pt1 | contig 14879 bp, 14 predicted proteins | sample 811421 | NCBI WGS metagenome assembly MDTG01 (sample SAMN05326645, study PRJNA326480) | marine metagenome | isolation source: seawater | place: Pacific Ocean: South East | collected 2011
AGCCCAACACTACAACTAATGTTTAGGCCTTGTTTTTTAGCTATTCTTATCAATTCTAAACCTTCTTTTGAACTAATAAAGGGTATATGTAGCTTTCCTTCTGTATATGATAAAATTTGTATATCTCTAGAGATTTGAATCGTCTCCGCAATAGTAGGAATTCCCTTTACACCAATTTTGGCACTAATTATACCTTCGTGCATCATACCATACTCAGCTATTTCATGGTTCATAGGATGAGAAAAAATCGTTCCATCAAAACTTTGTGCGTATTGTAATGCTATTTTAAGCAAGTTTCCACTAATTAATGAGGATTTGTAGTCACCAAAACCGATTGCGCCTTGCTGATGCATATCATACAGTGATGCCAGTTGTTTTCCTTCCCCTTTTAGTGTCAGTGCTCCAATAGGATAGAGGGAAGTGGTTTTATTTTGCCCCATTTTAATCAAATGGCTAATCGTCGCATTGGAGTCTGGAATGGGAATTGTGTCTGGGTTAAGTAATATTTTAGTAAATCCACTACTTGCAGCTACTAGCAATCCATTTTCCAGTGTCTCTCGCTCCTCATAACCCGGCTCTCCAAATGAAACTCCAGAATCGAACCAACCTTTGGATACATGGAGGTTGTTATGCTCAATCACTTTGGCATTATCAGTATCATTAATATCTTGGCTGATATTGGCAATTTCGCCATCTTTGATCAAGAGATCTTGTTTACTAGAATGAAAGGTACTGGAGGGGTCTAAGATGGTAGCGTTTTTAAGAAGTATCTTCATCTAAGCATCAGTATTATACAAAAATATAAAATCAATGTTAATAAAAAGTTATATACTGAAAACAATCTTACTTAGAATTTTTCAAAAACACCTAATCCAAACAAAGCAAAATCATATTTTACGGGATCAATAGAATCAAATTTCCTTAATTTTTTATCCAATTCTTTTAGTGTTTTAGCATCGTTCTGTTTACGCTTAATCATATTCAATTTTCTAGCGATATTACCCGTATGTACATCCAATGGAATAGAAAGTTGGGCAGGAGAGTGGTTCTTCCAAATCCCAAAATCGACACCCCTAGTATTTGGTCTAACCATCCACCTTAAGAACATGTTTAATCTTTTTGCTGCACTACCCTTTAAGGGGTCAGAAACATGTTTCACTGTTCTTGGAGGATGATTAATTTCAAAGAAAATGGATTTAAAATTGTGGATAGCTTCTTGTAATGACGATTTGCTAGAATTAAAAACATTTTCAAGCCCATGGTGGTTTTTATAAATATTTTTTAATGATCGAACAAAAAAATTAAGGTCAGTTTCATTGAATGTACGGTGAACAAAACCCTCAAAAACTTTTAGATCACTTTTGTTGTGATTAATAATAAAATCATATGGTGAACCTTCCATCATATTCATCATTTTAGTAGCCGAGTTTAAAATACTAAGTCTATTTCCCCAGGCTATTGAGGCAACTAAAAAGCCAGAAATTTCAATGTCTTCTTTTTGAGAAAACTGATGGGGTATTTTGATTGGGTCAGTATCGATAAAATCAACCGATTCGTATTTATTGGCTTTGTAATCTAAAAACTCTTTTAATTCAATTTGATTCATATATTAATTTCTCCATCTCTAAGAATAATCTTTCTGTCTGCCATGTTGGCTAAACTTTCATTATGAGTTACTATTATAAAAGTAGTGTCAAATTTATCCCTAACTTCAAAAAAGAGCTTATGTAATGCATTCGCATTTTCAGTATCTAAATTTCCGCTTGGCTCATCTGCTAAAATGATTTTTGGTTGATTAATTAGTGCTCTAGCTACTGCAACTCTCTGCTGTTCACCTCCTGAAAGTTCCTGAGGTTTATGATTGAGGCGATCTGAGAGTCCAATTAGGTTAAGTAATTCCTCAGCTGATTGCTTGAGCTCCTTTTGCTTTCGTTTCCCAATCCATCCAGGAATACAAACGTTTTCTAGAGCAGTAAACTCAGGTAATAATTCATGAAATTGAAATATGAAGCCCAAATTTTGATTTCTGAAAGAAGCAAATGAAGACTGATTCATTCTTTTTACGTCAATTGAATCAATTATTAGAGAGCTATTATCCACTTTGTCTGGCTCATCCAATGTTCCCATTATTTGAAGTAAGGTAGTTTTTCCTGCACCAGAGGGTCCAACTATTGCTACTATTTCTCCTGATAGAATTTCTAAATTAATCCCCTTAAGGACTTTTAACCCATCATAAGTTTTGTTAATGTTGAAACATGAAATTATTTTATCCATCAATAATTTTTAAATCACCTACAAATTAAATCAATTATTTTTCTCTTCAACGCAGTTTTCATAGTCATTAAATATTTTAAGTCATTATCTTTAATAAATAAAATTTTGATATGTTTAAAAACGCGTATTTTGCAGGAGGTTGCTTCTGGTGCACAGAGTCAATTTTTCAGATGATTAGGGGTGTGTCACAAGTTATTCCAGGTTATATGGGTGGGTTCATTAAAAACCCTGATTATCGAGAGGTTTGTACTGGAGAAACTGGTCATACTGAGACAATTAAAATAACTTATGACAAAAATGTTGTTTCTTATGCAGAACTCTTGGAAATTTTTTTTTCAACACATGATCCTACTACACCTAACAGGCAAGGCAATGATATAGGATCTCAATACAGATCAGCTGTTTTTTTTGAAGATAAAATTGAAAGAACACAAATAATAGAGTGCATATCACTATTTGAAAAGAACAAAATTTATAATGAGTCTTTTGTTACTGAAATTAATAAGAAATTAGATTTTTATGAGGCTGAAATTGAGCATCATGACTATTACAATCAAAATAAATCTCAGCCATATTGTCAACATATAATTAGGCCTAAAATTAAAAAGTTTAATTCTTTATTTCATAAATATACCGTTGAATAATGAAATGCAGTTTATCAACATAAAAATTTAATTAACAATTATATCCTTTTCAAAACTGTTTAAAATCAATTATTTTTTTTAAAAAGAAATCCAAACCCTATTCGTTTTAATATTTTTTTTTCAAACTCCCAGAAAAACTTGAATTGAAAAAAAAACACCGCTACAACTATAAGAAGTATTTGATAAATTGGAAAAATAATAAGGATTCTTAATAATGTATAAATTACATTTCCTAGTTTAACATTATCAAAAATAGATGGGTAAATATTAAGTAATTCTAAGAGAGGGACAGCTAATTTTGCGCTTGTTGTACCTGTTATTGCAAACACAATAAAAATTACAATTAATTGGAAGTTACTTGAAATATTCCATTTTTCCTTTAAATACTTTAACATTTAATCGTTAACTTAAAATTGATTTAATTTGACTAGCCAATTCTAATCCAATTCTATCCTGAGCCTCTAATGTAGCAGCTCCAATGTGAGGAGTTAACGAAATTTTTGGGTGCATTAACAGCTTAATTTCGGGTTTAGGTTCGTTTTCATAGGTATCCAAACATGCGAAAGCTAATTTTCCACTATCTAAAGCGTTGACCAAAGCTACTTCGTCAATGACACCTCCTCGAGCAGCATTAATGATTGCTGAACCATCTTTCATCATGGCAAATTCTTCTTTTCCGATGACATAATCCTTCTGAGCAGGAACGTGAAGAGTAATAAAATCAGAGTTTTTAATAACCTCATTCACATCATCAGTTTTGATAGAAACTTTTATAGAATCGCCATTGAACAAAGTAATGGGAACTTCTACGTTATTTATATATTTATCAGATGCCTTAACTTCCATTCCAATTCCTAAAGCGATTTTAGCTACTTCTTGTCCAATTCTTCCGAATCCAATTATTCCAAGGGTCTTTCCGCGCAGTTCAATACCTTTGGCAAAAGCTTTTTTTAAACCTTTAAAATTGCTTTCTCCCTCCAAAGGCATATTTCTATTAGAATCATATAAAAATCTAACTCCCCCATAGAGATGAGCAAAAACCAATTCGGCCACGGAAGATGAAGAGGATGCAGGAGTGTTGATCACACTCAACCCTTTTTCTCTAGCGTATTCTACATCTATATTATCCATTCCAACCCCACCGCGACCAATAATTTTTAAATTTGGGCAAGAGTCAATAAGTTCTTTTCGAGCATTCGTTGCGCTTCTCACCAACAAAACAGTAATTTTATTTTCATTGATAAAATTTACCAATTGTTCTTGAGAGACATTAGTGGTAATAACTTCGTGACCATCCTCTGTCAAGGCGATTACACCCGACTTAGAAATACCATCGTTAGCTAATATTTTCATTATAAATTATTTAAGCATTTTTTTCAAATTTTTTCATGCAATTTACCAGTGTCTGCACACTCTCCACAGAAAGGGCATTGTAAATCGAAGCGCGGTAACCACCAACGGATCTGTGTCCTTTTAGTCCACTGATGTTGGCATTGTTCCAAATTGGATCAAAAATTGCAGCATGACTTTCATCAATTAGATTGAAAGTTGCATTCATTGCGCTACGATCATCGGTATTGGCAAACCCTTCAAATAAGGGGTTTCGGTCGATCTCATCATAAATCAGCTTTGCTTTTTTATCGTTTTGTGCACCCACTCCTTCTAGACCACCATTGTTGGCAATCCAACGAAGATTTAGTAAAACGGTATATACTGGAAATACAGGAGGTGTATTAAACATACTCCCTGAATCTGCATGTACCTTATAACTTAACATTGAAGGAATTTCTCTTTTCACCATATTGAAAGTAGTTTCCTTTACAATTACCAAGGTAACACCTGAGGGTCCCATGTTTTTTTGAGCCCCTGCATAAAAAAGGTCAAATTTGGAATAGTCGAGTGGTCGGGAAAATATATCCGAACTCATGTCTGCTACCATAGGCACATTGGTTTCTGGCAACTTTTTGTATTGAGTCCCAAAAATCGTATTATTTGTTGTAATATGCAGGTAATCTAAATCATTTGGAATTTCGTATACTTTTGGTATATAATTGAAATTCTTGTCTTTTGATGAGGCTAATTCAATCACATCCCCTAAAATCTTAGCTTCTTTGATCGCTTTGGTTGACCATGTACCTGAATTAATATATCCAGCTTTAAATTGAAGCATATTATAAGCCGTCATAAGGAATTGCATACTCGCTCCACCTTGTAAATAAATCGCTTTGTATCCTTTTCCTTCCAGTCCCAGTAATTGAAGAGCTAAATCACTGGCTTCTTCCATTATAGCTTTAAATTCTGCGCTGCGGTGGGAAATTTCAATTAAAGACAAACCGATATTGTCAAGCTCTAAAATGGCCTTGGCAGCTCCTTCAATAACCTCCTGCGGTAAGACTGCTGGACCAGCACTAAAATTGTGTTTTTTCATATAAATTATAATTTGCAAATATCAAAAGTTAAGTGCAATTACCCATTCAAAAAAGGTAATTTTTGATTTTTTTTTTTAACATATTGTTAAATATTTTTTTAAATTAAATTTATAGAGATCGCAAGAATTCAATTGTATCGACTCCATCCGCATAATCAGATAAGCCTGGCATTTGGGTTTGACCAAAAGATACCGCATTTGGATAGGGTTCATTTGTGACTATACATTGTATTTTGTCTTTTTGATCCTTGATCTGATCTCTTAATTTGGTAGCATCATCATAGTATTCGTAGAATGCAGTGGCAATGGGTGAGGATATTGCAGTATCTTCTTTTAATATAAAAAATCCATTATCGGAAAAATCAAATTCACTCATCAGAAAAACAGCTTTATTGTAATCGTAATTATTGGCGTATTTTTTAACATCGATAAGATTAGAAAGTGGATAGATAGCAGAAAATATTCTGTTTAAATCAAAACCATTTGGCAAGTAGAGTTTAGCAATATTTCTGCAGCCCAATCCAAAAAATTGAAGCATATCCCTTCCTAAATTTTCCAATTCAGATTTAGTTTCTTCACCATTTAATATTGCTACCCCATTCCTGTTTTTTCTTATCAAACTTGGATATTTAGAAAAATAATAATCAAAATAGCGAGCTGAATTATTACTGCCAGTAGCGATTACGGCATCGAAATTTTTCAATTTTTCCTCCGTAAAAAGGGACATGGATTTTAATTGGGGATTGTTATTGATAATAAATGGTATCAATACTTTGTCTTTAGATGCACATTTGATCAAAGCAGCATTTCCAGTTATCCAAACTGATAAAATATCGTGGAAGCCTACCATAGGTATATTACCAGCCAATACTAAAGCAATGGTTTTGGTGGATTGATTTTCTCTAAGCGAATAAGGGGCTAACCATTTTTCTATATTTAATTTTTCCAAAGCTTTTCCCCAGCAAGAGATAGCATAAATACACTCTTCCCACCTAAACCAGCCATTTTCTAAAGTGGCTTTTTCAATTGCATTAACAAAGGGAAAGTATTCAGGGTTATTTTCATCAAAATTGCTGAAGTAATCTCCCAATGATTCTAAAACATCAATTCTTTGACTAAGCGTGTCCATTTATTTGTAAATAATAATTATTGGTCTTAATTTTGGATCAAATTTAAATAAAGATATTTACTATGGCCATTATCATTACCGATGAATGTATAAATTGTGGTGCATGTGAACCTGAGTGTCCCAATACTGCAATTTATGAAGGTGCTGATGATTGGAGTTATAAAGACGGAACCGAGTTAACTGGTGACCTTATACTTCCAAATGGAAAAGTAGTCAATGCAGATGAAACTCAAATCCCTATCTCCGATGAACTTTACTACATAGTTCCTGATAAATGTACTGAGTGTAAAGGATTTCACGACGAACCCCAATGTGCTGCGGTATGTCCAGTGGACTGTTGTGTGCCAGATGAAAATAATGTTGAAACTGAAAAAGAGTTGCTAGGTAAGCAACGTTTTATGCACAACGATTAATAGCGTCAATTTTATGAAAGCAGGTATTGTAGGGTTACCTAATGTAGGTAAATCAACTTTATTTAATTGTCTATCTAATGCCAAGGCTCAGAGTGCTAATTTTCCCTTTTGTACAATTGAGCCAAATATTGGAGTGGTTAATGTACCTGATGAGCGTTTGGATTTCTTGAATAAACTCGTAAATCCAGAAAAAGTAATTCCTGCCACAGTGGAAATTGTGGATATAGCTGGATTGGTAAAAGGAGCGAGTAAGGGGGAGGGACTTGGAAATCAGTTTTTGAGTAATATACGAGAAACTGATGCAATTCTACATGTACTCAGGTGTTTTGATGATGACAATATTGTACATGTAGATAGTACTGTGGATCCCATTAGAGATAAAGAGACCATCGATATGGAATTGCAGTTAAAAGACATGGAAACAGTCGAAAAACGTAAAGAAAAAATTAATCGTGCTGCCAAAACTGGGAATAAAGAATCACAAAAAGAATTAGAAATTCTTAAAAAAATTATTTCTTCACTTGAAAGAGGTGAGAATGTGAGGTCAATCGATTTTATTAAAGATGACCGAACGACTTATGTAAAGACATTACAGTTGTTAACAGACAAACCGGTTTTGTATGTATGTAATGTGGACGAAAATGCTGCCGCTAATGGTAATGCATATGTTGAAAAGGTCAAAACCGCTATTGTTAAAGAGAATTGTGAATTGCTAGTCATGGCGGTTAGTATTGAGGCAGACATAAACGAATTAGAATCTTATGAGGAAAGGCACTTATTTTTGGAAGATATAGGACTAACAGAACCTGGTTCAGCGAAACTGATTCGTTCTGCTTATAATCTATTATCGCTTCAAACCTATTTTACTGCAGGTGAAAAAGAAGTTCGAGCTTGGACTATACCTAAAGGTGCCTCTGCCCCCCAAGCCGCTGGTATTATACATTCTGATTTTGAAAAGGGATTTATCCGTGCCGAAGTAATCGCCTATACTGATTATCTAGCTCTAGGAAGTGAACAAAAAGTAAAAGAAGCAGGTAAAATTAGGGTAGAGGGAAAGGGGTATACTGTTCAGGATGGTGATGTCATACATTTTAGATTTAACATATAATAACTACTTATTTAAAAAACAAGTCTCAGGAATACAAAATATTATTTTTAGTTAATTAATAATTATCTTGGTTTATTATTTAAAAAAAATATTCATAAAGATTTTCTTTTGGATATTATTACAGACTTACAATATCCCTTTTTCAAGTAAATTAATCAATCTTCCAAGAATTAAGTCTAATTAAAGTATGTAGATTAGATTGAAGCTATACCTTATCTTGAATGGAATCATAAATCACGACTTTTTCCCAGAGCGACTTACCTTTTTCAATAAATTCCAGGTGTGAAGGATCAATCTGGTAGGCATCATGCGTTGCTAAATCGGGAAATGTAACCACCAAACTAAAATTATAGGAGTTGTCAATTATGGATCGATTGGTATCCGCCGGTTCACCAATATGTATACCTACTACTTGAGGGTTGGTATCGATAAACTCGGTTAATAGAGTTTTAAAAATCTCTCGTTCATTATGGTTATTAGGGTTTTTTAGCCAAAAAAAGACCATATGGATAAAATCTCCTTTAATCTTTTCTGAGTTGAATGATTTAGTCATAGCATTAAAAATTAAAACTAATTTAAAGCTTAATGATCTTTTTTTATAATTTTTTATAATCTGTAAAAATATTATTATCAAAACCCTAGTTAATAGTGAATCAAATTTTAACTTCTCAACAATGCTTATTAAAATTTTGTTAATTTCTTTGCCCTAATTTACTCCTTAAATTAACCTCCAAATTTTAATTTAGCGATGTTTATATGGCTAAAGAAATCCAATATACCGAAGATAACATTCGTTCTCTTGACTGGAAGGAACACATACGTATGCGACCAGGAATGTATATTGGTAAAATCGGAGACGGCTCCTCACAAGATGATGGAATTTATATATTACTTAAAGAAATTCTGGATAACTGCATAGATGAGTTTGTAATGGGAGCGGGAAAAACTATTGAAATTGTAATTAAAGATAATAGAGTATCCGTTAGAGATTATGGTAGGGGGATTCCCTTAGGGAAAGTGGTTGATGTTGTTTCTAAAATGAATACTGGGGGAAAATATGACTCCCGTGCTTTTAAAAAATCGGTAGGGCTTAACGGTGTTGGGACAAAAGCCGTTAATGCTTTGTCATCAACTTTTCGTGTAGAATCTGTACGTGATAATCAAATGACCAGTGCAGAATTTGAGTTTGGAAACCTTACTTCGCAAGACCCAATCGTAGAATCATCAAGAAGAAGAGGAACTAAGGTTTTATTCATTCCGGACAAAACTTTATTCAAGCATTATAAATACCGATTGGAGTATGTTGAAAGGATGATCAAAAATTATGTTTACCTTAATTCAGGCTTGACAATCGATTTAAACGGAGTAAAGTTTTTTTCAAACAACGGTCTTAAGGACTTATTAAAAGATCAAACCAATGCCACAGACTTGCTCTACCCAATTATTCACTTACGTGGAGAAGATATAGAAGTTGCAATTTCCCATAGCCGATCACAGTATAGTGAAGAATACCACTCCTTTGTAAACGGTCAGAACACAACCCAAGGAGGCACACACCAAGCTGCCTTTAGAGAATCTTTTGTTAAAACTATTCGGGAACATTTTGGAAAGAACTTTGATGCCTCTGATATCAGGAAATCAATAATCTCTGCAATAAGCATCAAAGTCATGGAACCAGTTTTTGAGTCCCAAACTAAAACAAAACTGGGTTCTACGGAAATGGGTGGGGGAATGCCTTCTGTTAGAGCATATATTAATGATTTTTTGAGTACACAACTGGACAATTATCTGCATAAGAATACAGAGGCTGCTGATGCAATACGTAGTAAAATCCTTCAAGCTGAAAAGGAGCGTAGGGAATTATCTGGGATTAGGAAATTAGCCCGAGAACGAGCCAAAAAGGCGAGTTTACATAATAAGAAACTCAGAGATTGCCGGGTTCACTTAGGTGATTTAAAAAAGGATCGTCGCTTGGAGTCTACTATATTTATTACCGAGGGAGACTCCGCAAGTGGATCCATTACTAAGTCTAGAGATGTCAATACCCAAGCCGTTTTTAGTCTAAGAGGTAAACCATTGAACACATATGGTATGACGAAAAAAATCGTTTACGAAAATGAAGAGTTTAATCTACTTCAGGCAGCCCTAAATATTGAGGATAGCATTGAGAATTTAAGATATAACAATATTGTGATTGCTACAGATGCTGATGTAGATGGCATGCACATTCGACTTTTATTAATCACCTTTTTTCTTCAATTTTTCCCTGAATTGATTAAAGAGGGACACCTATACATACTGCAAACTCCCCTTTTTAGGGTTAGGGACAAAAAACAAACTTTTTATTGTTATAGCGATAAAGAAAAGGTAAATGCGATGAATCAATTAAGTGGAAATGCCGAAATTACTAGATTTAAAGGCTTAGGTGAGATTTCCCCCGATGAATTTAAGTTCTTTATTGGTGAGGATATTAGACTAGACCCACTGATGTTAGATAAATCAACTACTATAGAGGATCTACTTCAGTTCTACATGGGTAAAAATACTCAGGATCGTCAAAAATTTATCATTGAAAACCTTAAGGTTGTGCTCGATACGGCAAACGAAACGCTTTAATATATGTTGGAAACTGAAAACAGTAATATACCAAATCATCCGGATGGTGGCAACTCTTTAGTCAAAGTCACTGGAATGTATAAAGACTGGTTCCTCGACTATGCTTCCTATGTAATTCTTGAGCGAGCTGTCCCCGCCATATATGATGGACTTAAACCAGTTCAAAGAAGAATTCTTCATTCGATGAAAGACCTCGACGATGGACGATATAACAAAGTTGCTAATACTGTTGGTCATACCATGCAGTACCATCCTCATGGAGATGCAAGTATTGCTGATGCTATGGTACAGATTGGTCAAAAAGAACTTTTGATCGACACCCAAGGTAACTGGGGGAATATCCTCACTGGAGACCGAGCCGCCGCATCTAGATATATTGAGGCCCGACTGTCTAAGTTCGCTCTTGAGGTAGTATTTAGTCCTAAGGTAACTGACTGGCAACTATCCTATGATGGGCGAAAAAAGGAACCAGTTCACTTGCCCGTCAAATTTCCTTTAATATTAGCTCAAGGAGCTGAAGGCATTGCGGTTGGTCTTTCCACCAAGATTTTACCCCATAATTTTGTAGAGTTGCTTAAAGCTAGCATACAGCATCTAAAAGGAAAAAAATTCAATCTTTATCCTGATTTTCAGACTGGTGGTATCATTGATATTCAATCCTATAATGATGGCAATAGGGGAGGAAAAGTCAGGGTGAGAACTAAAATTTCCCAACTCGATAAAAATACGTTGGTTATAAGCGAAATCCCTTATGGAACAACTACAACTGGTTTGATTGAAAATATACTCAAGGCTAATGAAAGAGGTAAAATAAAAATTAGAAAAATCGAGGACAATACAGCTGCCTCTGTTGAAATACTTGTCCATCTCCCAGCAGGAATATCTCCAGATAAAACCATAGATGCTTTATATGCTTTTACAGATTGTGAAAGTTCAATTTCGCCTTTAGGGTGTGTCATTATTGATAATAAACCTCATTTCATTGGAGTAAGTGAAATGTTGAGGCTTTCAACAGACCATACGGTAATTTTGCTTAAAAAAGAACTTGAAGTTCAATTACAAGAATTAGAGAATCAATGGCATTATGCTTCTCTAGAACGGATATTTATTGAAAACAGGATATACAGGGATATTGAAGATAAAACTTCTTGGGAAGATGTATTAAAGGCTATTAGTTCAGGACTGGCTATCCATATTTCAAAACTAAAAAGAGCGGTAACCGAGGAAGACCTAATTAGACTAACCGAAATAAGGATTAAGAGAATTTCCAAATTTGATATCGATAAGGCTCAACAGAAAATCGAAGCTTTAGAGGGAGATATTACTGAAGTAAAAAATAATTTAGAATACCTTGTTGATTACGCCATTAGATATTTTAATCACCTAATTAAAACCTATGGTATTGAAAAAAAACGTAAGTCTGAGATTAGAATTTTTGATGATGTCGATGCAAAAAAGGTAGTTGTCCGAAATCAAAAGTTATACGTTAATAGGGAAGAAGGTTTTATTGGAACTTCGCTAAAAAAGGATGAATACCTATGTGACTGTTCTGATATTGATGATATTATTGTGTTTACTAAAAAAGGTGAAATGCAGGTCGTTAGAGTGGATAGTAAGGTATTTGTGGGTAAAGATATTATTCATGCTGCGATATTCAAGCGCAATGATATACGGACAATTTATAACATGATCTACCGAGATGGAAAAAAGGGTACCTCTTATATTAAAAGATTTGCCGTCAAAGGAATTACCCGAGATAAGCTGTACATTTTGACTCAAGGAACTGACGGCTCAACAGTACTCTATTTCACTGCTAATCTTAACGGAGAAGCAGAAGTGGTTAATATCATCTTAAGAAATACCGGAAGTATTAAAAAATTAAAATGGGATTTGGACTTTGCTGATCTTCAGATCAAGGGAAGAAGCGTAAGAGGTAATACAGTTACTAAGTATTCTGTTCTACGAGTGGAATTAAAGGAAAAGGGCGTTTCAACACTTAAGCCAAGAAATATTTGGTTTGACAAAACTATAAAAAGGTTGAATACAGACGAAAGGGGAACTTTATTAGGAGCATTTACAGGAGAAGATAAGATACTATTGATCAATAGAGACGGTAATTCCAGGGTTGTTACACCTGAAATGTCATTACATTTCGATGATAAATTGATAAGGATTGAGAAATGGGTTCCAAAAAAGCCTTTAACTGCAATTTATTTTGATACTGAAAAAGGACGTTATTTCATTAAGCGTTTTTTGATTGAAAGTGATAAAAAGGAAGATAATTTTTTAAAAGATGGAGGCGAGCTGTTGTTTTTTAATTCGGATTGGCGCCCAATAATTGAAATAGAATTTATAAAGCCTCGTGAAAAAGACGCAATACCATCTCTAGAAATCAATGCAGAGGATTTTATAACTATCAAAGGGTTTAAAGCCTCGGGAAACCAGATCACCGCGAAAAAAATTAAAAACATTACACTAAAAGAAGTGTTGCCCTTCGAAGAGGAAACGAAAGTGTTAGAAGAGATAGAAGTTACTGATCAAGAGGAAGTTAACAGTGACCAACCCCAAACAAAACTAGACCTTTAAACTCTTCTTTGAATCACCTAATCCTGCTTTTATAAATTTCTGCTGTAATGAAAACAAATCCTTATTAGTATTTCGGAAAACTAATTTTCCACAAATCAAATGTATTTTTGTTGCTAAAAGTATTTTAAATAATATTAGTTAACTTTTTTAATTGTACCACGTTGTTTATTATTGGCTTTACCAACCATAGAATATTCAAAGACGTAAGTATCAGCAGTGGTTGAGAGAATTTTGATTTGGACAGGTCGCTTGTCTTGGTTTGATACGGGATTTAATTTTGTTAAAATACATTCACAATCATTTACCCATCTAATACTAGCTGAATCAATCTTACCCTCATAGGTTTCGATTTCTAATTTTTCAGTTCGTTTGAAATAAGAGGTTTTTAAAGTTCCATTAACTATACTAGAAAATTCGAACTCACCTGTATGGAAATTAATGCAATCGCGCTCTACCTTGTAGCAAGAGATTAGACAAACTAGTACCATAATTAAAAAAAAATAAGGATTATTTCTTTGGTGTAAAACGTTCAAATTTTCCATTTTCGTAAAGATAAATTATTTCTTTGGGAGCTTCAGCACTTTCTGATTCATTTGATATATCACTTTTTGACACAGGAAGCATATTATCTAAAACATTGGTTAATTGATTGATTTCAGTATGATTGGCGGGAATTTCTAAATTCTTTGATAGAGGAGTAGGTTTTCCAAGAATCAACCATTCCAAGTTGACTTCGTCGAAGGAATCATGTATTTTCATCAAAAATTCTAAACTGGGTTTATTTCTGCCTGAAAGAATATGAGAAATGGCTGATCTTTGTACCCCAATTTTGGTTGCAAATGAAGCAGCAGTTAGTTGATGATTTTTTCTTACTTCTTCAATTCTCGACACAATAGCTGTATTGTTTAACATTGTAAATCATTTAATTTAAAATCTAATTTAAGAATTAAATTTTATAAAAAAATAGCTCTATTAAAGTTTTATATTTATAAACTATTACATTAATAATATTACTTAAATTGCTGATTATAAATATTTTATTTTATACAATTAAAATTTTAATTACAATTGTTTACAAAAATACAATCTTGAGGTAGATAAATGTATATAAATGTTAATTAATTCAGTTTATAAATGTTAACGTAGACTTGTTTACATTTGTGTAAATATTTGTTTTGACTTCAGCTAATCGATACTTACCACCCAATACCTTAAACAATTTATTAAAAGTATTAGTGAAATCAGAATCCTTATTAATCATCGGTAAGTCTGTTAATCTATTGCCTATTTATGGATTAAGATTAGGGAATGGTCCTGTAAAAGTGCTAATGTGGTCCCAAATGCATGGTAACGAATCGACCACCACGCGTGCAATAATTGGAATATTAGAGAAGTTTATATCAGGAAAAAAATTAAAAATTCTAGACCAACTTTCCTTATTTATTATTCCGCAGCTCAACCCAGATGGTTCCAAGGCGTACACGCGATGTAATGCAAATGATGTAGATCTCAACCGAGATGCAGTAAATCTTACACAGCCAGAAAGCATTGCTTTAAAAGGGGTGTTTGATGAGTTTAAACCTCATTTTTGCTTTAATTTACATGGCCAGCGTACTATTTTTGCAGCTGGAAAAAAAGGGAAGCCCAGTACTTTATCTTTCTTATCTCCTGCTGTTAACCA
>MDTG01278249.1_pt1 | contig 14878 bp, 14 predicted proteins | sample 811421 | NCBI WGS metagenome assembly MDTG01 (sample SAMN05326645, study PRJNA326480) | marine metagenome | isolation source: seawater | place: Pacific Ocean: South East | collected 2011
ACTTGAACTATCCATTAAATTTCCTTTTTATAAGTAGTTTATTTTGTTTTTAGTAAAACGCGATAATTTTAACAAAAATTTCATAATAAAGGGCTTGATTACAGCTATTTTATTAAGTGCTTTTATATACTTAAGCTATTTTGACATTGAATATCGATTTATAAATACTATATTAGGACTTTTAGGCCTTTATTTTTTACTTACAATTCCAAGAAAAGCTGTATTTATAGCAGGTTTTGCTACAGGTATTTTATGGTGTTATTGGATGGCTGTTAGTTTAAAATATTATGATTTAATATTTTTAACACCTGTTTTATTAATAGCTATTGGATTTGCTTATGGATTTATTTTTTTACTTTTTACACTATATGATAAAATTTATTTTAGAATAATAGCAATTTTTGCATTCACTTTTATAGCGCCATTTGGCTTTAATTGGATGAAATTTGAGCTACTCTTTATTGACTCATATTTAGGTACTTCAAAAGAAGATTTTGCATTAATTTTAGTATCTTTATTTATGATGGCAAAACTAAAAAGAATGAAAATTCTTTCAATTCTTCCACTTCTTTTTGCTTTTTCTTCTCAAAGTGGAATATATATAGATAATCCAGATGCAAAAATATCAATGCCTCAATTAAATATTAAACAAAATCTTAAATGGGAAAAAGATTACCAAGCTACGGTATTTAAGAAAAATTTTGAATATATAGATAATGCCATTTATAATAAAAAAGATTTAGTTATTCTACCTGAAACTGCATTTCCAACTATCTTAAATAAGAGTGAAGAATTACTTGCAATTTTAAAAAACAAATCTTATAAAATAGATATTATTACAGGTTCTTTATACTTAGAAAACGAGCAGTTTTATAATGCAACTTATTATATTTCAAATGGAGATATTCAAATTGCTAAGAAGTTAGTACTAGTTCCATTTGGAGAAGAAATACCACTTCCTAAGTTCTTTGTTGATTTAATAAATGATATTCTTTATGATGGTGCACAAGATTATTCTAAGGCAAAAAAACCAACAGATTTTGTAATAAATAATCAAAAATTTAGAAATGCAATTTGTTATGAAGCAACAACAGATAAAATTTTTGAGAACTTAAACGATGTAAAATATATGATTGCTACATCAAATAATGCATGGTTTACACCATCAATTGAGCCAACTTTACAAAAATTACTTCTAAGATATTATTCAAAAAAATATAATGTGACAATATTTCATGTAGTAAATGGAAGTAATAACTTTATATTTAGACCTTAAGTTCAAAATCTAGAATTAAAGATATTTTTCTTTAATTCTTTGAAGAATCTCTTCTTTATTCAAGTTTTCATCTATTTGTAAATCAAGTGCAAAATTTAATATTATCTTAAACTCTTTACTTGGTTTCATTCCTAAAAGTATTAAATCTCTTCCTTGAATAAGTGACTTAAGGGCAGCTGATGAGATATTTAATTCTCTGGCTTTTTCTAAAAGCCAAGAAACTGCTTTATCACAGATATTTTTATTTGGAATTGTTCTACCTTTACAATCTGCTAGACAAACTAGACATAAATCTTCAATATTACATTTCAAAGATAATCTTTTTACTGCTTTTAAAGAAGATTCATCTTTAAATAGTTGAAAAGGTGCTAAGTGATTTTTAACTAAAGGTATCACTATCTGTATAAATCTACTCTCATTTGTAAGTTTTGATAAAAAAGAAACTGTTGGTTCAATCCCTAAACTTTCATGCTTATATGATGTAATTTTTCCATTTATAAGTTCTGTACAATATGGCTTTCCTAAGTCATGACATAAAATTGCATAAAAAAGATATAAAATTCTATATTCATCTTCTATTCTTTCTTTTTTTATAATCTTTGCCATTTCATCTAAAGTCATTAAAGTATGAACCCAAACATCTCCCTCAGGGTGATACTCTTTTTCTTGCTCACAGTTTACTAATGCTTTTAATTCTGGAAAATAGTTTAAAACTTCTAACTCTTTTAAAAGTTCAAAGCCAATTGAAGGTTTTAATGATTTTAAAAATAGTTTTTTAAACTCTTCATAAACTCTCTCTTTTGCTAAGTGTGATAAATCATCATTTAAAACCATTTGTCTGCAAAGTTCTTTTGTTTTATTATCAATATTAAACTCAAATCTTGAAGCAAATTGTATTGCTCTATAAACTCTTAAAGGGTCTTCTATGAAAGTGCTATCATTTATATGTCTAATTTTTTTATTCTTTAAGTCATCTATTCCATTATAAGGATCTAGATAACTCTCTTTAGCAAAATCATACCCTATTGAGTTAATAGTAAAATCTCGTCTTAAAGCTGCTTGCTTAAAGCTAAGATTTGCATTTGTAGTAACTTCAAAATCTTGATGACTTAATCCAATTTTCTTTTCAGTTCGGGCTAAGGCAAAATCAAAATCATAAGACTCAACTTTTAAAGTAAGAACTCCAAAAGATTTTCCTACAAGTTTTACAGGTCCATATTTTTCTAAGTGTTTTAAAATAGAGTCTAAAGAGTTTATTCCAAAGATTTCAACATCATAATCTTTACATGGAATTTGAAGTAATGCATCACGTACACATCCACCTACTAAAATAGGAGTAGCTCCTATTTCTTGTAGATTTTGAAGAATCTCTTCTAATATTAAAGGAATATTAGGCTTGATTGTGGTGATGAACATCTTGTTGTGGATAAGGAATAGAAATACCCTCTTGATCAAATCTTGTTTTAACTTCTTCTGTTAAAGCAAATTTTACAGCCCAATAATCAGGAGTATTAACCCAAGCACGAACAACAAAGTTTACAGAAGAATCTGCTAATTCAGAAACTGCAACTGTTAAACCTTTTTCTTGAAGGATTTTTTCATTTGATTCTAAAATATTTGTTAAAACATTTTTTGCTTTTTTAATATCATCATCATAACCAATTCCAACAACTAAATCTACTCTTCTAGTAGGGTTTGCATTTACATTTACAATTGTTCCTGCAATAATTGAGCCATTTGGTACAATCATTCTTTGATTATCTCCAGTTGTTAAAATTGAAGAGAAAATTGATATTTCATTTACAGTTCCTGAAACTCCTGCAACTGTAACAAAATCTCCAACTTTAAAAGGCTTAAACATAATTAACATAACACCTGAAGCAAAGTTACCAAGTGAATCTTTTAAAGCTAAACCAATAGCTAAACCAGCAGCTCCTAAGATTGCAAAGAATGACGTAGTTTCAACACCTAATTTTGATAATGCAGTTAAAATAACTACCATCATTAAAATATAATAAACTATATTTTCAATAAACTTTACAAGTGTTACATCAATACCTTTTATTCTTTTTAAAATTGATACTACTATATTTGTAATTTTTCTAGCTAACCATTTACCTATAATAAATACAACAATAGCAATACCTAAGTTTACAACATAAGGTATAATCATTTCTATTATACTTTGTATTTTTTCTTCGTTAAAATATTCATTCATTTAATTTTTTATCTCACTTTTTTATATTAGTTCTTTTAATTTAGTAGCAACTTCATCAATTGCTATTTCAATTTTAGAACCGGTATCTCTTCTATCTACAATCTCAACTAAACCATCTTGTAATTTTTTTCCAACAACAACAGCATATGGGAATCCAATTAATTCAAAATCACCCATTTTAAAACCAAATCTCTCTTTAGTTCTATCATCTATAATTGTTGAAATTCCATTTGATTTTAACTCTTCGTAAATTTTTAAACCTGCATTTAATTCATCTTCTTTTTTTGCATTTGAAACAATAACGTCTACCATAAAAGGAGCAGTTTCTTTCGTCCAAATACAACCTTTTTCATCATGATTTTGTTCAATAACAGCAGCTACTAATCTAGATACTCCAATTCCATAACATCCCATAATAAAAGGTTGTGCTTTACCATTTTCATCTAAAAATTTTGCATCCATAGCTTCAGAGTATTTAGTTCCTAATTGGAAAATATGACCTGCTTCAATTCCTTTTGTGTATTCAAGTTTTCCACCACAACAAGTACAAGAATCTCCTTCTTGAACAGTAATTAAATCTTTATAAACAGCATCTTTTACTAAAGATAAATCTGTATTAACAAAGTGATAATGCTCTTCATTAGCTCCACAAGCTAATCCAATTTCATTTTCTAATTCACTATCAATTACAAATGTTGTACCTTGTGGTAAATTAAATGGTCCACAATATCCTGGAGTTAATCCAGCATCTTTTAATTCATCTTCTGTAATATCTACTAAATCTAAAGCATCAACTGCATTACAAGCTTTAGTTTCTTCTAACTCATCATCACCTCTTACAAAGAAGATAACAGGTTTTGAATCCTCATCATAAATTGCTTTTTTCATAACAGCTTTTATATTTTGAGCTTTTGAAACACTTAGGAAATTAGAAACTTCTTCAATAGTTTTTAAATCTTCAGTTAGTACTTTTTCCATTGAAGCTGGTGTATTTGTATTTTCAAACCAGGCATCAAAATGTCTTTTCTTTCTAACAGCTGCTTCAATATTTGCACCATATTCACAATCAGGACATACAACAATTGTATCTTCACCTGAATTTGCTAAGACATGAAACTCTTTTGAACCACTTCCACCAATAGCACCAGAATCAGCTTCAACAACTCTAAACTCTAAACCTAATCTTTGATAAACTCTTTTATAAGTTTCTTCCATTAAATTAAATTCTCTAACTAAATCTTCTTGCGATGAATGAAAAGAGTAAGCATCTTTCATTAAGAACTCTCTACCTCTCATTAAACCAAATCTTGGACGTGCTTCATCTCTAAATTTTAAGTTAATATGATAAAGATTTACTGGTAAATTTTTATATGATGTAATACGATTTTTAACCATATTTACAACTGATTCTTCATTTGTTGGAGATAATACATACTCCGCATTTTTTCTATCTTTAAATCTTAATAGCTCATTACCCATAGTTGATGATCTTCCAGATTCATCCCAAAAAGATTGTGGAGTTACAAAAGAGCATAACATTTCATTTGCTCCAGCGTTATCCATTTCTTCTTTAACAATAGCTCTAATTTTATCTAATACAATTTTTCCTAAAGGCATAAAATCATAAAGACCAGCTCCACTTTGAGAAATAAATCCACCTCTTACTAAAAATTGGTGAGATGGTAAAGTCGCATCACTTGGAGTTTCTTTAGTAGTTGGCATAAACATATTAGTAAATTTCATTAATTATTTTCCTATTTTATTTTTTTGATAAATGTTCACATTTATATTGTTCACTATCTTCATCACTATTTGATGTAAACATATTTTGTATTGTTCCTACAACAATATCACATTCCATATTTTTAGAAATACTTTTTAATTTTTTTGAAGGAGCGTGTAAATATTCAGTTATAACAGTTTGACAAAGTTTTCTAATATTCTCTTCATCTTCTTGTTTTATAAAACCTTTTTTTATCGCATGTTGAACTTTTTTCTCTATAACATCATCTGCTTTTGTATAAAGTGTTTTTACAACTGGTTCAATATCTAATGATTTTAACCAATCATAAAATTCTAAGGACATTTTACTTACGATTGAATATGCAGTTTTTGCTTGCTCTGCTCGTAAACTCATATTTTCATTTACAATATCTTGCAAATCATCTACTGAATAAATATTTAATCCAGATTTATCAATATCATCAATATCTCTTGGAACTGCAATATCAAACCAATATCTATTAAAGTTTGCATCTGGAGTATTATCAGATGTAATAATTGGATAAGGTGCTGATGTTGCAGTTATCATTACAGGAATTTGTCCTAATAATGAAGTTAAATTTTCATATGGTGCAACATCTACATTTTGTTCAAAAGTATTAGCTAGGTTTTGTGCTTTTTTAATATCTCTACTTGTTAAAATAACATCAAAACCTGAAGATAATAAGTGTTTAATAGTTAACTCACTCATCTCTCCAGCTCCAATTACTAAAGCTTTTACACCACAAGTATCTTTTATAATATCTTTAGCTTTTGCAACTGCTGTTGAAGCAACTGAAACAGAACCAGTTCCTAAAGATGTTGCATTTCTTACTGTCGCTGCACATTTAAAAGCAAAATGCATTAACCTTGTAATTTTTTGAGAACAGTGTCCTTTTGATTGAGAAAATCTAAAAGCATCTTTTAATTGACCTACAATTTGAGTCTCCCCAATTACTAGTGAATCAAGAGCAGAAGCAACAGAAAAGATATGATGAACGGCACTGTCATTATCATAAATATCAGCTCTTTTATATAAAAGATCATAATCAACACCAGAATATTTGGCTAGTTCTTCTAAAATAAGTTTAGCTCCACTTTTAATATTAATAGATCTTGTTATTATTTCAACTCTATTACAAGTAGATAATAAAACTGCTTCTTTTGTAACATTATTTGACAATATTGATCTTATAAATCTATCTTTATCTTCATCAGACCCAAAAGCTAATTTCTCTCTCATTTCAATATCTGTATTTTTATGAGAAAAACTAATTATTAAATAACTCATTAAAACTCTCTTTCAATCATAGCTTTCATTATAAATACTAAAGTTTCACTATTTTCTTCATCTTTTACAGCTTGTATTGCTTCATTTCCAATATCTTTTGCCATTTTTATAGAATCTTCAAGAGCCTTAGTTTCATTCATTTGCTCTTTTATCCAAGCTGACTCTTCAATAGTTAATTCTTTTTTATATAACTCTTCTAATTTTGATTTATTTTTTAATCTTTCATGTAGTAAAAGGTAAGGAATAGTAACTTTTCCTTCAACAAAATCTAACATTGCAGGTTTTCCTAAAGTCTTACTATCTTGTGTGATATCTAAAATATCATCTACCATTTGGAAAGCAAGGCCTAGGTTTTTTCCATATAAAGCGTATTTCTCTTCATCAAGACCTGCTAATATTGCTGCTGCTTTTGCTGCTGCTTCTATTAGTGATGCAGTTTTTTTGTAAATCATATCATTGTATTTTTCATATGAAGTATTAAAAGTATTTGTTAAATCTACATCTAACATCTCTCCAATACTAAGAAGTGTTACTGCATTTGAAACTGTATAAGCAATTTTTTTATCCATTAAAGTAAGTTCTGTAAAAGCTTTTGAATATAAAATATCTCCAAACATAATTGATGTCTTATTGTCATATAAAGCATTTACAGAAGGTTTACCTCTTCTTGTATCTGCTTCATCAATAACATCATCATGTAAAAGTGATGCAGCATGAATCATTTCAACTACAGCACATAATTTTATACTCTGCTCATTTACACCAGCAATTTTTAAAATAAGTTTAGATCTTAGCATCTTTCCAGTTGCTAATTTTTCTAAAAGTTCTAAACTCTTTTCATCATTACACTCTTTAACAAACTCTTTTATTTGACTTTTTACAGCTTCTAATTCTTCCACTTTCTACCTTATGAATCTAATCTACAAATAATCTCACCAGTAAATTCAACATAAAGTCCTTTTTTTACTGCGTTAACTTTTTCTATATTATCAAAAGTGTATTGCTTAATAACTTGATTGATATCAAACTCTTCACCTTTTCCTTCAGAAAGCATCATTTCTAATACTGCTAACTTTTCAATAACTTTATCCCATTCATCTTCTACAACTTCTTCTGATGCAGTTCTACTTACATCAAAGAATTTTGATTTAGGGCTTCCCATAAATATATCATCTTCATCTTCACTTAACCAATCATTAAAAACTGACATTTAATTTCCTTTTATTTCTCTTTATTTTCTAATCTAACTCTAACCGATTGAGCATGTGCTGTTAAACCTTCTGTATCTGCTAAAAGGGCACAAGCTTCTCCTACTTCATCTATTGCATTTTTTGAAAAGTTAATAATTGAACTTTTCTTCATAAAATTCTCTACATTTAATGGGCTATAAAATTTAGCCGTACTTCCAGTTGGAAGTGTATGATTAGGACCTGCAACATAATCACCTATTGGCTCAGGAGTATTCTCACCTAAGAAAATCGCACCTGCATGTTTAATATATGGTAATAATTCAAAGGCATTAGCTGTCATTACTTCTAAGTGTTCAGGAGCAATTTCATTCATAAGTTCAAGTGCCTCTTCCATAGAAGATGCAACAATAATAACACCTCTATTTTCAATAGATGTTCTAGCAATTGTTTCACGAGTTAATGTTTTAAGATAGTTTTCTACCTCATCACTAGTTTGTTCTGCAATATTAGCATCTGTTGTAATTAAAATTGAAGAAGCCATTTCATCATGCTCTGCTTGAGATAATAAATCTATTGCTAAATACTTAGGTTTTGCAGTACTATCTGCAAGTATTCCAATTTCAGATGGTCCTGCAATCATATCAATATTTACTTCACCAAATACTAATTTTTTTGCAGTTGCTACAAAGATATTTCCTGGACCTGTGATTACATCAACTTTAGGAATAGTTTCAGTTCCATAAGCCATAGCTGCAATTGCTGAAGCTCCACCTACTTTATAAGCTTTTTTGATTCCACAAAGGTGACAAGCAGCGAGAACTAATTCATTTATTTCATTATCAGGAGTTGGCGTACATACTACGATTTCTTCAACACCTGCAACAATTGCTGGAATTGCATTCATTAAAAGTGAACTAGGATATGCAGCTTTTCCACCTGGAATATATAAACCTGCTTTATCAACTGCGCTTACTTTTTGTCCTAAAATTGTTCCATTTTTTTCAAAATCAATCCATGATTTTGGAAGTTGTTTTTCATGATAATTTTTAATTCTGTCATATGCTGTATGCAAAGAAGCTCTTAATTTTTCATCTATATTATTATAAGCATTTTCCATATCAACAGTTGAAATTAAAAGCTCATTATCATCTTTAACTTCCCACTTATCAAACTTTTCAATATGCTTTTTAACAGCAGTATTTCCATCTTCAATTATTTCATCAATAATATTCATAACTATTGACGAAACACCTTTTATATCACTTTTTGCACGTGCTAATATTCCATCAAACTCTTCTTTAAAATTTGAATCTTCTGTATTTATAATTTTCATTTAAATCTGTCCTAATATCTCGTTAATAATATCTTCTAAAGGTTTTTTCTCAACATCAATAATGATATTTGCTACATTTTCATAATCACTTACTCTTGAATCATAAAGCTTTATTGCCTCATCTAAATTTTGAAGTAAGGGCCTTTTTTTTAACTTCTTATCTGCATTTGGACATTCATTTATTCTGTCTAATATCCCTTGAAAAGATGACTTTAAATAAACTACTTTTCCAATATTATTTATATTTTCTTGTTTATAAAAACCACCGCCAGTTGAAATAATTGTATTGCATACATTTTCTTCTAACCAAATAGCAGTCTTTTTTTCTAGATTTCTAAAGTATGGTTCACCTTCATTTTCGAAAATTTTTTTAATTTTTCGGTTTTCCATACTTTCAATCAAATCATCAGTATCTATTGCAAACATTGAAGATTTCTTTACGAGTCCTCTTGCAATCGTACCTTTACCAACACCCATAAAACCTATTAATATTATATTGTTCTTTTTCATAGTTAAAGATTATATCTAAAGTTAAATAAAAGAGTATAAAAAGGTTTCTTAACTTAAATTTTAAAGTTAAGAATTAATTCAAAAAGTGCACCTTCGTACTCTTTTTTATTAAAAGTAAACTTGTCATTTCTAACAGTTAATTCACCTTTCATATGTTTTACAATAATTTCCCTTGACATATAAAGACCAATTCCTGTGCCTTGACTTTTATGTTTAGTCGTAAAGTATGGTTCAAATATTCTATCAATAATACTCTTTTTAATTCCACCTGCATTATCTTTAATTAAAATATGTACATTATCTTTTTTCTTTAGTACATCAACTATAATTAATTTTTCTTCTATTTTTAATTTAAGAAGTTCATCACGGGCATTATTACAAATATTAATAATTACTTGTATAAATTCATTTTCATATCCATATATATCTATATTTTCAATATTTTGAATTATCTGTATATTTTTATCTTTAAATTGTACTTCTAAAAGATTAAGTGCTTTATTTATTGTTTTTTCAAGATTGAACAAAATTATCTTTTTATTTGGGTTAAAAAAGTCACTAAAATCTTCAATTGTTTGAGATAAATATTTAGTAGAAGTATTAATATCATCCATTGATTTAAACAGTTCTTTATCCTCTAATAAGCCAAACTCTTTTTTAAATTTTACTCCACTTGAAAGCATAGAAATAGAGCTTAAAGGCTGTCTCCATTGATGTGCAATATTTTGTAACATTTCACCCATTGCAGCCATTTTTGATTGTTGAGCTAGCATACTATCTTTTTCTCTATTTGCATTTATATATGAAATTACTTCTTTTTTATATTTTAAAAATTGTTTTTCTAAAACTTTTGAAATATAAAAAGATAAAAGTATAAATATTAATATTACAAAAATACTAATAATCAAAAAGTTAAAAATATTTTCCTTATTCTCTTTGTTAATATGTAACTCTTTTATTGCAATTTGTTTTTCAAGTTCATCAGTATAAAAGCCTGTTCCAATTGCCCAATTCCAACTATCAAAGCCTTTTACAAAAGTTGTTTTCTTAGCAGGTAGTTTAGTTTCTGGTTTTATTGTTCCAATATATGTAATAAAACCAAAACCATTTTTTGCAGTTTTTATAATCTCTTTTGTAATCATAAAATTATTACTATCTTTTAAAGTTATTCTATTTAAACCTATGTAGGATTTCTTAATGTGAGATAGATAGGTACCATTATAATCAACAATAAAAACATAACCATTTTGGGAATACTTTAAATTATGAATGTAGTGAAGAATTTTTTCTTTTAGCTCTTCCTCATAATCTTCAATATACTCTCCTGTTCCTACGAATAAATTATAAGGCTTAAACTCTTTTATAATTCCAATTTTCTTTTTTTGGATTTTATTTTCATTTGGTTTATACCAATACCATTCATAAAAAGGTTCATTTTCCTTTTTTAGTAATGAAACCATATCTTGCAATATGAAACTACCTTTTGAATCTTTATGATTCCAAAAATCATTACCTTCCATATTAGGTAAAGGTGGAAGCATAATATTTTTACCTGTTTTTTCATAAATATAGAAGTACCCTCTTCCATTATTGAATCTATAATCTCTTAAAGCATCTTTTATTCTCTCTAAAATTTGTTCTTTGGATTCACTTCTTTTATATTTTTCATAAATATGAGTCATTGTTTTATGAGCTTCTTGAACTTTTAATTTAATTAGTTTTTTTAAATGTACTTCACTATTTTTCTTTTCATAAACTATATAATTATGTATTCTGTTAACTTCTGCATTTATTCTATTTTTATTCTCATTTAAAAATGTTTTTCTTAATTCAACAATATCATTTTTAAACTGTGTATTTTTATCTAAAAAGATTATGTAAGTTATAATTATTGAAAAGAAAGCCACAATAATTACGGGAGTGTATTTTATAAATTTTAGTATTTTAGTTTCATTTTGGGTAAGCATTATTTTCCATGTATTTAAATAATTTAATCATATTTATATTTATATCTTTCTAACATTGATATATTACCTAAAATACCCCCTTGATGTATATATAAAATATCACTTTTTGAATTATTTAAGTGTTTATTTACACATAACCACCCTTTTGAATCATATAATAAGTCAAATTCTATATTTGTTTGTTCTTTTAGCTCTTTATGCACTTCATAAAACTCTTTATAAAGCTTTCCAAAATGATATTTTTTATCTAAATTTAAAATAGTTGGATGATTTTCTTCTTCAAGTTCTAAAAACTGTTTTTGTAAATACTGCTCATCTCCTACACAAGCACAAGTTAATACTTCAAAGGGTAAATATTTTTGTAAATAAAGGGCAGTTGTCCCAGTTCCTGAGGGTAAAAATACTTTTAAATCTTTTGGATTAGTCTCTTTTGCCCATGTTATTATCTCATTGGCTAATATTTTTATACCAAAGGATGCTTCTTCTAAAGCTCCACCCTCAGGTATAAAAATACTATTTTTATCTATATTTTTTGGAACTTCTTTTACTATTATATTCATACCATTTTTTAAAGCTTCTTTATAATTTCCAATTGGATTAGTTTTTAAATACTCAGCAATATGATCAACATAATAATCAAAATCCAAATTTCTAATTTTGCAAAGAACTGATAATGAGTACATAGCATTAGATTGTGAAGAACCATGAGAGATTATTTTTGTAACATTATTAAAATCATTTTTTAAAAAATAGTAAAATTTTCTTGCTTTATTTCCAGAAAAGTCTTTATGCAATAAATCATCTCTTTTAACAAAGATTTTTTTATTATTAAATTTAACTTCTTCTACTTTAGAGTTTGTATATTTCATGGAAGAAATTGTACCATCTATTAACAAAACTTAAGTACAATTATAAAAAAATTTGAGGTATATATGACACTAATGGACTATATTGATAAAGGTGGGATAATTGTATATATTCTAATTGTTTTAAATACAATTGGGTTTGCTATTATTTTTTGGAAGTTCTTTACTCTTCCTAGACAAAACGCAATGATTCAAAGAATTAAAAATAAAACTGATTTAAACTCCAAATCAACTATTATTTCACAAATAGAGTATGAAGTGAAAAAACTAGAATCAGGATTAACATATATAAAAAACATTGCAACCGTTGCACCTTTATTAGGATTACTTGGAACTGTAATTGGTGTATATAAATCTTTTGAAGCAATTACAGCAAATGGATTAGGAGACCCCACAATTTTTTCTAATGGTATTGCACTTGCTCTTATTACTACAATTGCAGGTCTTATTGTAGCAATTCCTCATCATATAGCTTATAATCACTTTATTTCAATGCTTGATACAATTGAACTAAAAGCAAAAAAAGAAATAGTTGGCTTATCATAATATGAAAAGAAGAGAAACATTAGGACTAGACTTAACACCTATTATTGATGTTGTTTTTATTCTACTTATATTTTTTATTGTAAGTTCCGTATTTAAAAAAGATGAACTTGCACTTATTTTAGATTTACCAAGCTCAAGTGCAAAACAAATGCAAATAGATAAAAATCAAGTATTTATAGAATTAAGTGCAGAAAAATTAGCTATAAAAGGGATTGAAGTATCTTTTGATTCTTTAGAAGATAATTTAAAAGCAATTGAAGATAAAAATAAGTCTGTAATAGTTAGAATTGATAAAAAAGTAGAATATCAAAGAGTTGTAAAAGTTTTAGACTTACTTCAAAAATATAATTTAACTAATTTAGCACTAGTTACAAACGAAGAAAAATAAAAAAGAAATAGAATTAAGTTCTATTTCTTTTCTTCTTCTGATAATTGTGCATATTCTTCATCTGTAAAAATCCTAGATACTGTAATAAACTGATATCCTAAATCTATCTCTAATGAAAAAGAATTACCAAAGGCACTTTTTTCTTCTTTAACATCAACAGTAATATGAGAGTGTCTAAAATACTCAAATTGGTCTTTATCTATAAAGAATTCACATCCACATAATTCACCTAGTTTTATATTTCTACTTGGAACATAAAAATCACCTTTTGCATAACACATAGGTGCAGTTCCATCACAGCAACCACCACTTTGGTTAAATACTAATTCACCATGTTCTTCTTTTAATTTCTCTACAACCTTAGCAGCTGCTTCTGTTATTGCTACTCTTTCTATACTCATAATAAATCCTTTATATTATGTTATAACAAAAAAAATGCATAGAAGAAAATCTTCTATGCATTTATCATATTCTTTTTAAGCTTAGGTCTAGAAGAATCCCATTGCATCTTTTGAGTATGAAGTTAAAATATTTTTTGTATGTCTGTAAGAGTTTAACATCATCATATGAGTTTCTCTTCCAATTCCTGATTTTTTGTATCCACCAAATGATGCATGAGATGGGTACATGTGGTAACAATTTACCCAAACTCTACCAGCTTCAATTCCTCTTGAGAATTTATGTAATTGGTGAGCATCTCTTGACCAGATTCCTGAACCTAATCCGTAAATTGTATCATTAGCAATTTCTAATGCTTCTTCTTCAGTTTTAAATGTAGTTACTGCAAGTACTGGTCCAAAAATCTCTTCTTGGAAGATTCTCATTTTATTATGACCTTTGAAGATTGTTGGTTTAATATAGTTTCCATTTGGATATGTTTTATTATCATATGCTTCACCACCAATTAAACACTCAGCACCCTCTTCTTTACCAATTTTGATATAAGAAAGAATTTTTTCTTTTTGAGAAACAGAACATTGAGCACCCATTTTAGTTGTAGGATCTAGAGGGTTTTCTTGTGTTATTGCTTCAATTCTCTCTAAACATCTTTTCATAAATGGCTCATAAATTGATTCTTGAATTAATGCTCTTGATGGACAAGTACAAACTTCACCAGAATTAAATGCGAATAATACTAAACCTTCAATCGCTTTATCAAAGAACTCATCATCAGCATCCATAATTGATTCCATGAAGATGTTTGGAGATTTACCACCAAGCTCTAATGTTGAAGGAATAATATTTTCTGTTGCATATTGCATAATTAACTGACCAGTTGTTGTTTCACCTGTAAATCCAACTTTTTTAATATCTGGATGAGTTGATAAATGCTTACCAATTTTTCCACCAGCACCATTAATAATATTAATTAAACCTTTTGGAAGAACATCTTGAATTGTTTCCATTAAAATTAAAATTGACATTGGAGTTGCAGATGCAGGTTTTAATACTACTGCATTTCCAGCTGCTAATGCAGGTGCAATTTTCCATGCTGCCATTAATAATGGGAAGTTCCATGGAATAATTTGAGC
>MDTG01227157.1_pt1 | contig 14877 bp, 14 predicted proteins | sample 811421 | NCBI WGS metagenome assembly MDTG01 (sample SAMN05326645, study PRJNA326480) | marine metagenome | isolation source: seawater | place: Pacific Ocean: South East | collected 2011
AAGGAGCTGGTAATGAGCAGGGAATTCAAGATAAAATCGACGTATATTTTGCTACATTCGCAAAATCCATGGCCTCAACTGGAGCATTTGTGGCTGCAGATAAGGAAATAATAGATTATTTAAAATATAATATGCGATCACAAATGTTTGCTAAGTCATTACAAATGCAGTTAGTTAAAGGAGCGCTAAAACGTTTGGATTTATTAAGAACTAGACCACAACTAAAATCAAAACTTTGGGAGAATGTAAATGCATTACAAAATGGATTAAAAGAAAGAGGTTTTGACATAGGTACAACACAAAGTTGCGTGACTCCGGTTTATCTTAAAGGTAGTATACCTGAAGCTATGGCACTTGTCAAAGATTTAAGAGAAAATTATGGCATATTTTGTTCAATAGTAGTTTATCCTGTAATTCCCAAGGGCTTAATGCTTCTTCGCTTAATACCAACAGCAACTCATTCTCTTGAAGATGTAGATATAACATTAAAAGCCTTTTCTGGAATAAGAGAAAAGCTTGAAAATGGAACTTACAAACGTCTTTCTGAAAAAGTTTCTGTTTCGAATTAATTTTTTTAATTATTAAGCATAACAGGCATAACCAGCATTGTTATATCTTCTCCTTCTTGAATATTATCAATAGGTGTTATCAACCCTGCACGATTAGGCATTGACATTGAAAGTTTTACCTCTTCACATTCAAGACCATTTAGCATTTCAATTAAAAATCGAGAGTTGAAACCTATTTTAATATCATCACCTTGATAATCACAATCCAAGCGTTCTTCAGCACTATTACTGTAATCTAAGTCCTCAGCCGATATTTGAAGGGAGGCTCCTGCTATTTTTAGACTTACTTGATACGTAGTTTTATTTGAAAAAATACTAACTCTTTTAACAGAGTTTAAAAAATTAGTTCTGTTTAATGACATTTGATTAGGATTTTCTTTTGGAATTACCGCTTCATAGTTCGGATATTTTCCGTCTATCAACCTACAAGTTAAATTTGAATTACCAAAGTGAAATTGTGCATTTGTTTCATTGTATTCAATAGTTATTTCATCCTCAATTGCTGGAAGTATTCCTTTTAGAATCTGTAAGGGTTTTTTTGGCATAATAAATTCAGCGGTTTCCTCTGACTTCAAATCATAACGAGAATACTTAACTAGTTTGTGAGCATCTGTAGCAACAAAGGTTAATGATTCTGAAGAAAATTGAAAAAAAATACCACTCATTACTGGCCTTAAGTCATCGTTTCCACTTGCAAACAAGGTGCTATTTATTGCTGTGTATAAAATATTCCCTTTAATTTTAGTAATCTTAGAATCTTTTACTTGTGAACCTTTCGGAAATTCTTCACCATCAACATATGCAACAGCATATTTACCGTTATTAGCAATAATTTCTACTGTATTTTTTTCTGTTTTTAGAAAGGTTAGTGGTTGTTCAGGAAAAGTTTTTAATGTATCTAATAATAGACGAGCAGGGAGTGCAATAAAGCATTTTGTTTCTGATTCTATTGAAAGTTGTGTTGAAAATGTTGTTTCAAGATCACTTGCTGTAAGTGTTAACGTATTACCATTAATTTCAAACAAAAAATTATCTAAAATTGGCAAGGTATTAGAATTATTAATTACACCACCTATTAATTGTAATTCTTTTAAAAGAGAAGCGCTAGATACAATAAATTTCATTAGTATTATTTTATATCAACACAAAACTATTGTAATCCTAACAAAGTTTAATTTGTGCTGATCTTTTATCAAATATATTTTAAAACCTTCTAAACATAAAACAAACTTATTAACAGTTTAAATTTTAAATTTTAATCCTAAAAAACTGAACACAAAACCCTGATAAAAGTCCAATAAATAATGGAAAAATAAGCATAAACCATTTCCAAAAGAAGCTACTTTCATGCATTTTAACTTTGTCTAATAGATTTAATTTCCAAATCTTATCTCTTTTAGCTAATAGTTCATTATTATCTGCTAAATAATGAACTGAGTTAATTATTAAATTGCTATTAGCGTAATAATTATTTGTCCATTTATCGTAACCCAATGATAAAGGCGATCCTTTATCAATTTGGTTTTCAGCTATATTTCCATCACTAAATAGAATCATCTCAATAGACCCTGAATTTATATTAGATTCTAAGCTAAATGGTTTAACACGATTTTTAAAAAGAGATTTTTGTTTACCTCGAACTATGAAACCTAAGGCTTTTGTCTCATTACTAAATTTAGATGGTTTTATTTTTTTGGTAGCTTCATCTAATTCTATAATTGTTGGGGCACTAGATGTTTTTGTAAAATAAGAACTTTTTAATATTAATGTTTTAGTAAGATCATTTTTCAATGTATCGACTGGACTTGCAAACTGTAACAATACTGGACCAATATTTTTTCCTATAATTGTTTTTTCTGGTTCCGATAGAGGATAATAAACCCATGGATAAGGTATATATTGTGTGTTGTTTTCCTGACCACTTGCAAGAACAATAGGTGCACAATATAGATCTTTTAAAACCGTTTTTTGAATACGTAATCCTAAATTGAAAAAATAATCATCTAGATTCAATTCTTTTGATAAAACATAAGCTTTTCCATATCTATTAAAAAGACTATCTCTATTCATTTTAATCCCATTTACCATCCATAATAGTTTTCCCCCTTGTAAACTAAATTGATCGAGAATATATTTTTCTTTCTCAGAAAATGAATCTTTAGGATTTGATACTATTAATAGTTGAAACCTTTTTAGATTTTCTAAACTTTTTTCAGGAGTAACATCTTCATTTTTTAAATCAAAAGAGCCCAAGTTATAGTATGGTTTTAAGCTTTGAAGTAAATCAGCAATTTTTATATTTTCTGTTGTTTTATGGGAAGTTAGGACAGCAACATTTTTCTTTTTTTCTAATATTACTTTGTATATACCATCGAGGATTTTATGCTCCAAACCCTCTAGTGATCTTATGATTTTTTCTTTCTCATTATCACCCAATTGTTTTTTAAATAATGATATTCTCTCTGATTTTTTTCCATAGTTAATAATTGCCCAAGGAAAAATTAAACTTTCACTACGATTTCCATTTTTATTATCTATAATTATTTCTGGAGGTAATCCAAATTGTATCATTTCATCAACAATATCATTCGTTTTCTCGTATTCAATGGGGTTTACATAATTTATTATAATTTTATTATTATAAAGTTTAATTCTATCAAGAATAAAATCAAGTTCATTTCTAAAATTTAAATATTTTGAGGGCAAGTCACCTGATAGAAAAACATCAATTCGAAGAGGGTATTTAATTTTTTTAATCTGATCTATAGTGTTTTTAGAAAGGCTATATCTTTTATCTTGGGTAAAGTCAATCTGAAATAAAAATAATCTACATAAAAACATAATAGTTAAAGTAGATAAAAGGGCTATTAAAGGGTTTTTTAGTATTTTCATTTTAATTTTGCTCTTTTTTAATTAGTTCAATACTAATTAGAAAATAAACTACACTTAGACCAATAAAATATATCAGATCTTCAAGATGCATTATACCAAGAGTAAAATTGATATAATGACTTTCTGCACCCAGATTTTTGATTATTTCATATATATAGGGGTTTGATAAAAAATCTGCGATAAAATCAAAAAAATAAAATTGAGCACAACAACCTATGGCAGATGTAATAAATGATGTTACCTGATTCTTAAACATTAATGAGCAGCAAATACTTAAAGCTAAAAAAAGTATACCTAAAAAAAATAATCCTGTATAGGAAGAAAATATCTTTCCTAAATCCAAATTTGATTGAGATTCTAATAAAGCATTTAAAGCTAATACATTAAATAGAGTAGGAGTGAAAATAATTAAAAGTACTAAAGCTATCCCAATAAATTTACCTTTATAAATATCAAAAGGTTTTAATGGTTTTGTTAATAGAATCTCAATTGTACCAGTCGCTCTTTCCTGAGAAAAGCTTCTCATGCTTAATGCTGGAATGAGAAAAAAGAAAAGCCATGGATTAATCCAAAAAAAAGGACTTAGGTCACCAAAATCAGAATTAAGTAATTGATAAGGTGTATCAAAAAACCAAAAAAGTAATGTGTTTAAAGTCAAATAGCTAGTCAAAACAATATAACCCGATAAATTACTAAAATAAAAACGTAATTCTCTCAATGCAATGCTATACATACTTGTTATCCAAATTTAACAGTTACCGGATCTCTATAATCCAAACCAAATAATGAACCAGCCCCACCAATTGTGAGGGGATTACTTTTATATACTGCAAGTTCAAGATGTCCTGAAGTATTGAATAAGGCAAGTTTTTTTCCATCTTCTTCTCTTTTCCCTTTTGGTAAACTAAAATCAATAGCTTCGCTATAACTTTTATATATTTTCTTAAATTTAACAGTTCTTGCAAATATTGTGAAACTTCTTGACCTTCCTATTTTATAAAACAAATCTTTCTTTATGTTTGAAATTAAGTTCCCATAATTGTCTACATAAATTACAGTTCCTAAAATTTGATTTTCTTCTGGATTAATTACTGGGTTTATATTAGTTAATTCTTTGATTTTTTTAATTGGTTTACCTATTACTTCTAAAGAACCTTTTCTAGCAATGTGTGCAGCTACGTTAATAAAAATATCTAAAACTGGAAATGATGTTATAACTCTTTTATGAATATTAATCTCAACAATTTTTGAAGCTGCAAATTCTTCTTTTATCATTGACAAGATTCCATTATCCGCTCCAACAAAATAGTGCTCTTCGAATTCCATGACTAAATGGATGTTTTCAGGGGTCCATTCAGATTCAACACCTATAATATGAATACTCCCTTTTGGAAATGCTCTAAAAGCATTCTTTAAGATATAAGCAGTTTGAGAAGGATTGTAGGGACTAATTTCATGAGAAATATCTACAATAGTTAATTCAGGAATCTGTTGTAAAAGAGCTGCTTTAATTACAGAGACGGAAAAGTCCTTATGTCCGAAATCAGTAGTTAAAGTTACGATGGTCATAAAGAGTTATTTATTTTAAAATTATCTATTTTTATAATGTTATTATTTAACCTTGTAAAAATAAACCATTTTAATTTTGTAGCCTTTGAATGAAATAAAAATTGATTTAACCGAAGTAAACTCTCAAGACTTTTTTGGAGAACAAAACTCAAATATCACAAAATTAAGAACTTATTTTCCTAAAATTAAAATTGTTGCTAGAGGTAATACATTAAAAGCTTATGGAGAAGAACTTATTCTTAAAGAATTCACAAAGCGTGTAGATATGTTAGTTTCTCATTATGGGAAATATAATGTCCTTAATGATGAAATTATTGAGAGAATTTTCATGTCAAAAAAAAAAGATGAAATAGAAATTAATAGAGGTACAGAAGAAGTTATTCTTCACGGTGTGGGGGGTAGAATTATTAAAACGAAAACTTTAAATCAAAAAAAATTAGTAGAATCTATGAATGAAAATAATATGGTTTTTGCTATTGGTCCAGCTGGAACTGGAAAAACATATACAGGTGTTGCTTTAGCAGTTAAAGCTTTAAAAGAAAAACAAGTAAAGCGTATTATTTTAACAAGACCAGCGGTAGAAGCTGGAGAAAACTTAGGCTTCCTGCCTGGTGATTTGAACGAGAAACTTGATCCGTATATGCAGCCATTATATGATGCTTTGAGAGACATGATACCGCCAGATACTCTTCTAACTCATATAGAAAAGGGGATAATACAGATAGCGCCTTTGGCATTTATGAGAGGGAGAACACTTGATAATGCATTTGTAATTCTAGATGAAGCTCAAAACTCTACTCACTCACAAATGAAAATGTTTTTAACTCGAATGGGAAAAAATGCAAAATTTATGATTACTGGAGATCCTGGACAAATTGATTTACCCAGAAGAATGATTTCTGGATTGAAAGAAGCACTCCTCATTCTGAAAAATAAAAAAGATATAGGAATTGTCCATTTAGACGATAAGGACGTTATAAGAAATCCAATTGTGAAAAAAATAATTGATGCTTACAAATCAATTCAAGACAACAATTAAACATGACAAATACATTGATTAAAATTGACTTAAATTTAAAAGGTGTTAAGTCTAGATATTCAGGAAAAGTAAGGGAGATTTATCATTTAGAAAATGATATATTAATTATGATTGCAACTGACAGGCTCTCAGCTTTTGATGTTGTATTGCCAAAAGGAATTCCATATAAAGGTCAAATTTTAAATCAGATTGCAGCTAAAATGTTAAATGATACAAAAGACATCGTTCCAAACTGGTTCATTACGTCTCCTGATCCTAATGTTTCTATAGGAAGATACTGTAGGCCATTTAAAATTGAAATGGTAATTCGAGGATATTTATCAGGTCATGCAGCTAGAATGTATAAAAGTGGGTCAAGAATTCTTTGTGGAGTAAATCTTCAAGAGGGCATGAACGAAAATGATAAATTTGATAATCCCATAATTACACCTACAACTAAAGCGAATGAAGGTCATGATGAGGATATTTCTAAAAATGAAATTATAAGAAGGGGAATAGTTAATGAGGATGATTATAATGTCATAGAGGACTATACTCGAAAATTATACAGAAAAGGGACAGAACTTGCAAAAAATCAAGGATTGATTTTAGTAGATACAAAATATGAATTTGGAAAATTACCATCAGGTGAAATTATTCTTTTAGATGAAATACATACACCAGATTCTTCACGTTATTTTTATAAAAAGGGATACCAGGAAAGACAAAAAAACAATGTGCCACAAAAACAACTATCAAAAGAGTTTGTAAGAGAATGGCTTATAAGTAAAGGTTTTCAGGGTTTAGAAGGACAAAAATTACCAGAATTAAGTCTAAGTAAAATTGAATCAATTTCAAAAAGGTATATTGAATTGTATGAAAAAATCACTGGGGAGAAATTTAAAAAGGGATCTTTGGACTCTTCAGCAGAAAGAATTAAAAATAATATAGATGAGTTTTTTGACAATTAAATAAACAAACCAATTTAAAAATATTATTATTGATTTTTTAAAGAATCATATAGTCCTTCAGCTGGACTTTCAACACTAAAAGATAATGCATTATCATACTTTTTAAACCATGTTATTTGTCTTTTTGCATATCTACGTGTATTTTTTTTAATTTCATTTATAGCATCTTCAAATTTAATTTTTCCGTCAAAATAAGAAAATAATTCTTTATACCCCATTGTATTTAATGCAGGTAAATTCCTAAACTTCAATAAGCTTTCTGCTTCGTCCTTTAGGCCCTTTTTTATCATAATTTCAACTCTTTTATTTATTCTTTCATAAAGTTTTTTTCTTGGTGAGTTAACGATAATCATTTTAGAAATAAATTTCCTTTTTTCTTTAGTTTTTCCTAGATAAGAGGAATAAGGCTTTTCAGACACAATACATACTTCTAAAGCTCTAATTAAACGAACTGGATTATTTATATCTACTCGAGTATAATACTTTGGATCTTTTTCTAGAAGTAATTCTTGAAGCCCTTTTAATCCGTGTGCTTTATAAAATAAGTTAACTTGATTTCTAATTTCTAGAGGGATTTTAGGGAATTTATCTAAACCAAACATAATAGCATCTGCATACAATCCTGAACCACCTACCATTATAAGTATATCATTTGAATTAAAAAGGGTCTCTATTTTATTTATGGCTTCCTTTTCAAAATCACTAACAGTATATATTTCTTTTATAGATTTATTTTGAATGAAATGATGTGGCACTTCATTTAATTCAACTGGAGTAGGAGGTGCTGCCCCAATTTTTAATTCTTTATAAAATTGTCTAGAATCACAAGAGATTATTTCAGTATTAAATTTTTTTGCTAATTCTAAGCTAATTTTTGTTTTCCCTACTCCAGTTGGTCCAGCTATATATATCAATGATTTATTTGACATCATTTAAGGGTTTTCCACATTGATGACAATAAACAGATTCTTCTTTATGATCAGAATTCATACAATAAGGGCAAGCTCTTGTGTTTATATCTATTTTTTGTTTTTTTGTCATTTCTGCGGTAACAATTCCTGTTGGGACTGCAATTATACCATACCCTAAAATCATAATAATTGAAGCAAAAAATTGTCCTAATGGTGTTTGAGGAGCAATATCTCCGTAACCAACTGTAGTAAGTGTTACAATGCACCAATAAATACTTCTTGGAATACTTGTAAAACCGCTTTTATCACTCTCAATAAGATACATAAGTGTACCAAAAATTATGCATAATATAAGTACCCCAAAAATGAATACAGATATTTTTCTTCGACTTGCATAAAGAGCTTTAAGAAGTATATTTGATTCTCCTATGTAAGGAGTTAATTTTAAAATTCTAAATACTCTAAGTAGGCGTAATGTCTTTAGAGCCAACAAACTGTGACTTCCGGCTGTTAAAAGGGAAATATATTTAGGGAGTATCGAAATTAAATCAATTATACCATAAAAGCTTAAGATATAACTCAGTGGCCTACGAACACATATAATCCTAACTATATATTCAATTGTAAAAATAATGGTAAATACCCATTCTGAATTATCTAAGAAAAAGTGATACTCATTATCGATAAAATTGACACTTTCAAGTGCAACAAACAGAACGCTAAGTAATATTGTTATTAATAATAATATATCAAATAATTTTCCTGCAGGAGTATCTGCTTCATATATGACTCTGTGTAAACGATACTGCCATTTTTTCATTCAATACACATATAGATTTAAATTCAATTTATTGTAAATGTATTAACTTAATGTAAGTTTTCCGAGACAGGTAGGTATAAATTAATTTTTGTGTGTCAAGATTATCATTAACTGATATAAGACGATTTTTAATTTGTTTACTATTTTTAATTTGATGGTTTAAATCAAAATACCCGTAGCCTTTAAATTTATTGTTTTTAATATAAATAAATGCATTTTCACCGTTTGTTCTACCTTTCTCAATTATCAAAAAATTAGAATATGGATAAATAAGTGACCTCAATAACGCATTAATTTTTTTACAATATTCCTCTGGTGAGTCAACACTAATATCATTTTGAATATATTTTTTTGACTTGCAAATTGGTGTATTCTTTTTAGAATATGCTAAACTTGTTTTTTGTAAAGAGATTCCAAACTTATTTTCCCATTCATAAAGACACGATTCTGCCTCTTTTTTGTTTTTATATACACTTAAATATTTTTCATCTTTTTTCACTTGCTCAATTATTAAACTTGGATAATTGATTGTTTCTTCAATTCGAATTCCAATGGGGAAAATTCTGTATTTGAAAGAATTGTTTAAAATAGGTTTATTTATTTTAATTTCATTTTGTACCTTAAGTAGTGTTACCAGTTTGCCTCCTGTAATTGAGTAAGTAACTTTCGAAATAAGCTTTTGTATAATTTTAGATTTTTTATTGTTCGATATGAGATAATCCGAGATACGTTTTTTTATATTTTTACTCCAGCCTATGTAAATTATATCATTTTCTTTATTATGAATATAATAGACACCCATTTCAGAAGTAAGATTTTCTATTATTTTTGAATATTTATTAGGTTTTTTATCAAAATTTAAATTTTTAATATTTTTTTGAATTATAGTTTTTTTAATATCTTTTTCTAAAAGAATTTCAAAGAGTTTAATAGTAACTTTTGCGTCTCCATATGCTCTATGTTGTTCTGAAAAAGGGATGCCAAGGTTTCTGATTAAATTACCTAAGCTGTAAGATGGCTGTTCGGGAAGTAATATTTTTGAAAGGCTAAGAGTACAAATTGTTTTACGTTCAAAGTTGAAACCCAATTTACTAAACTCCATTTTAAGAACACGATAATCAAAATTTGCATTATGTGCAACAAGGATACAATCTTTTGTAATTTCAACTATGCGTTTAGCGACTTCAAAAAATTTAGGAGCGTTACACAACATTTTAGAATTGATACCTGTAAGTTTCACAACAAAGGGTTGTATTTCTTTAATCGGATTAATTAAACTAATAAATTGATCAACAATCTTGAATCCATCGTATTTGTATATAGCAATTTCAGTAATTCCCTCTTCATTATAATTCCCACCAGTTGTTTCAATATCAAGAATTGCGTACATCTTTAGTATAATCTTTCACCAAAAATTTTACTTCCAATTCTTATCATATTAGAGCCCTCTTCAATTGCAATTGTGTAATCCCCACTCATGCCCATTGATAGTATTTTGAATAATGAATATTTATCAAAAATAGATTTCAATAGTTTGAATTCTCTACGAATCTGATTTCTATCTTCAGTAAAACTAGCCATACCCATAAACCCAACTATGATAACATTTTTAAAAGACTTTGAGGTTTCTATAATCAAATCTACATCTTTCGGTAAAACACCAAATTTAGTTTCTTCTTGTGCTATTCTTATTTGAATTAGGCATTGAATTTTACGATTATTTTTTTCAGCATGCTTTTGAATTTCTTTTAATAATTTTATGCTGTCAACCGCGTGAATTGTGTCAACAAAAGGAGCCATGTATTTTACCTTATTAGTTTGAACGTGACCTATCATATGCCATTTTATGTCTTTTGGCATTAATTCCCATTTCGAAACCATTTCTTGAATTTTATTCTCTCCAAAAATTCTTTGTCCAGCATTATAAGCTGCAAGTAAATCATCAACCGGCATAGTCTTTGAAACAGCTACAAGAGCTACATCCTTGTTAAGACTGTTTTTTAATTTTATTAAATTTTCTTTTATTTTCATAGTAAGTAAAAATAGGTTGTAGCTTCATGTAAATATTCATTATCAATTACAAAAGTTAATTTAACAAAAAAGGGCTGTACCAACAGCCCCTTAAATTATATATGTGAATTTTTGCTATTGAGCAGCACTCATTCCTTTTTCAATTAGATCATAAAACTGATCTAATTTAGGAAGAACTACAATTCGGGTTCTTCGGTTTTTTGCTCTATTTGAGGCCGTATCGTTATCAGCAACTGGCAAATAATAACTTCTTCCAGCGGCAGTCATTCTAGAAGGCATGACGCCAAAGTCATTTTCTAAAATACGAACTACTGCTGTAGCTCTTTTAACAGATAGATCCCAATTATCTTCTATTCCATCAATTTTGATTGGAACATTATCTGTGTGGCCTTCTACCATAAACTCAATTTCTGGTTTATCGTTTACAACTTTCGCAACTTTTCCTAAAACTGTTTTAGCTCGACTAGTAACAGTGTAACTTCCACTTCTAAATAAAAGCTTATCAGAAATTGAAACATATACGACACCTTTTTCAACATTTATCTCAATGTCTTCATCACTCATATTACCTAAAACACCCTTTAAACTCGTAACTAATGCGAGCGTTACAGAGTCTTTTTTGGTGACTGCGTCTTGCATACGTTGAATACGAATGTCTTTTTCCTTCATACTTTCTAAAGATTTTTCAAGATTTTCAGCACCTTTAGTAGAAAGAGTTGTAAGATTTCCAATATTATTAATTAAGTCTTGATTATTTTCAGTTAAAAATTTATTTTGTTCTGTAAGAGATGTAACTTGAGCTAATGCGGCTTCTTTTTCATCATTACAAGTGTTTAATTGAACAGTTGTAGAGTCTAATAAGTTTTTAGTGTTTTGCTGTAATTCTTCTAATTCTGTAAATTTTTTTTGGGACACACATGATACCAGCAAAGATACTGCTAAACTAAGAGCGAATGCTTTTTTCATAATGAATTAAATTTTATTTAGTTCTACAAATTAAATGAAATTATTTAATTTTTTCACTCAAATCTTTGAAATATAATTTTCTCCTTACAAAATAATCAACCAAAATACTTTTCCTGAAATAATATTTTGAATTTTTATTTGTTTTTTGACTTTCAGAAAACATAACTTTTGCTTTTTTATAGAAAGAAAAATGTGCCTTTATAATTGCTAAAGTTTTTGAAAATTTAAATGTTATTAAATAGTAAATTCCTATGAATGCATCTAAAATAAGTCTAGTGATTATAACTGAAAATCTTAAATTCACAGGTAAATTCTTAGAAAGCATGTAGAGTGAGTTTCTATGATTTAAATATATTTTTCTAGCTGATGGCGGTAAAGTACCTCCTCCAAGATGAAAAACTTTTGAAGATCCAACAGCTAAAACTTTAAATCCCTTTTTATGAGCTCTCCAACATAAATCAATTTCTTCTTGATGTGCAAAAAATTCATCATCAAAGCCTCCTAAGTCACAAAATACGTTTCTTCTAATTAAGAAACATGCACCGCTAGCCCAAAAAATTTCCGAAGTATCATCATATTGTCCGTCATTCTTTTCTAAAATATTTAGAATTCTACCTCTACAAAATGGATATCCATATTTATCTATAAATCCCCCAGCAGCTCCAGCATATTCAAAATATTGTTTTTTTTTGTAATTTAAAATATGAGGTTGAATAATTGCGACATTATTTTTTCTTTCGAATTCATCAAGTATAGGAGGCAACCACCCTTTAGTTACGCAAAGATCATTATTTAAAAGAGCAAAATATAAATGATTTAGATGTTTTAGCCCTCTATTATATCCCTCTGCGTAACCATAATTTTTTTTAAGTTCTACACATTTTAAATTAGGATAATTAATTTTAAACCATGATACTGAATTATCAGTTGAACCATTATCAATTAAAACTGTATCGGCCTCAGGGCTATTTAATATTACATTCGATAAAAATTTTTTTAATAGATTAATACCATTATGATTTAAAATTACAATTGCAATGTTTTTCATCTTTAAGTTTTAAATTCAGGAAGTTTATTGATAAAATCAATATGCTTATTTTGATGATTTACTTTGCAAAAATAATTTTCCAATCCATTACTCATCATTAAGAAGGGACAACTTAATTCAAAGTTATATTTAGTAATTTGTTCAAATGTTTTTTGATTTATCTTAACCGAAGGAGCTTTACATTCAACTAATATATTTGGTTTCATTATTGAATCAGTAACTACTATATCAAAACGCTTTCTTCTGTTATAAACTCTAATTTCTTGTTCAATTCTTATCCAAGATGCTGGATATCCAAGATCTTCAATTAGATAATTTACACAGTGTACTCTTACCCATTCTTCAGGGGAACATATTAGCCATTTTTTTCGAACTCGATCAAATATAAAGGGCTTATTTTTTCTATTTTTAAGCTTTAGATTATAATCAGGAAAATTTAGTTTTACCATATTGTAAAAGTGCAACAAAAATTTTATATGCAAGCATTTCTAAATCTTCTATCAAAAATTCACAGAAGAGAATACTCTCCATTTTATTTATTGTCAGGTAATGAATCTTTTTTTATTGACAGAATTTGTAATGCTTTAATTGAAAATTTGGTAAATGATACTTCTAAAGATTTTGATTTTTCTCAATTCTATGGAAAAGAATCGTCAGCTTCTGAAATAATAGAAACAGCCAAAAGGTTTCCCATGTTGTCCAAATATAATTTAGTTGTGATTAAAGAGGCTCAATTCATGGATAATAAGGAAATTGATATTCTAGCTTTGTATGCTAATAAACCAATGTTGCATTCGATAATTATATTTTGTTTCAAGGGTAAAGTATTTGACAAAAGAAAAAAATTATACAAAGAAGTTGCAAAATATGGAGAAATACTAACCGTAAAGCCATTGTATGAAAATCAATTAAATTCTTGGGTAAAAAATCAAATAAAAAATCGAAAATTAACAATGTCGCCGGAAGCAATTGAATTACTCACAGCAAATATTGGTTCAGATCTAACTAGAATTGATAGTGAACTAATGAAATTAAATCTTAGTTTTTCGGAAGATGAAATAATTTCAAAAGATCATATTGAAAAACATATAGGTATAAGCAAAAAATACAACATATTTGAATTACAAAAAGCCTTAGGGCAAGGAGATTTTTCAAATGCATTTAAAATTATTCAATTTCTTAATGAAAACTCTAAGGAAAATCCAATTGTTTTGATTTTATCAGGGATTCATTCATATTTTCAAAAACTTCTATTGATTAAATCAATAGGAGGTAATCACAAAAGAATTGGAATAAACCCCTATTTTATTAAAGAATACGAAAATGCTGCAAAACGTTTTTCTATGAAACAATTATCTAAGGCAATGGAAAATATATTAATAGCAGATTTAGAATCAAAAGGTATTAAATCAGGGGTAAAAAGTTCAAAAGAAATAACTGAAGGATTGTTATTAAAATTATTTACACTTTAAAAATCAATCATAAAATAGGGAAATCTTTAGGATTTGAATCATTCATGATTTCATATACAGCTTCAAAAATATCGTCTTCAGATGGTTTAGAAAGGTAGTCTCCATCACCACCATATGCTGGTCTATGAGACTTTGCAGAGAGTAATTTAGGTGAGGAATCTAAAAGATTAAATATTTTTTGATTTTCAATCAATTGTTGTAAAATATAAGAGCTTGCACCACCTGGAACATCTTCGTCTACAATCAAAAGTCTATTTGTTTTAGAAATACTTTTACTAATTTCATTATGTAAATCAAAAGGTATTAAACTTTGAACATCAATAACCTCAACCGAGATTCCCTCATTTAGTAATTTTTTTGATGCAGATTGAACTATTCTCAATGTAGACCCGTAGGATACAACAGTAATATCATTACCTGTACTCATGAATTCTACTTTTCCAATTGGAACAGTAAATTCTCCTAAATTTTTTGGAAGTTGTTCTTTTAAGCGATAACCATTAAGACATTCAATAACTATTGCTGGTTGATCAAGTTGTAAAAGAGTATTATAAAATCCAGCAGCTTGGGTCATATTTCTTGGAGTAAGTAAATAAATTCCACGTAATAA
>MDTG01280267.1_pt1 | contig 14877 bp, 18 predicted proteins | sample 811421 | NCBI WGS metagenome assembly MDTG01 (sample SAMN05326645, study PRJNA326480) | marine metagenome | isolation source: seawater | place: Pacific Ocean: South East | collected 2011
GTTTTGGCAGAGGATGCAATTAAGTCTGCTATTGAGGATTATAAAAAGAAAAATGATAACACTAACTAAATTTGCTGCAAAGAAAATCAAGAAGCTTCTTCTTGAAAAAGAAGAAACAGGGGTCAGAGCAGGTGTGCAAGGTGGTGGCTGTTCTGGTTTTACCTATAGATTAAAATTTGACAATCCAAAAGAAAGTGATAGGGTGATAGAGAGTCATGGCGTTACATTATATGTCGACCCAAAAAGTTATCTTTATTTGATGGGTACCGAGATAGACTTTGTAGATGAGCTGAACCAATCTGGGTTTAAGTTTGTCAACCCAAATGCAAAAAGAACCTGTGGCTGCGGGGAAAGTTTTTCCGTTTAAAGCCCTTGACATTCCTGATATAATACAGTAATATATTAAAAGAACTTAAAAATAAAGGAGTAAAAATGAGTTCCTACGACGATAAGTTATTAACAACCGAAGAACACCTTTCTAATTTTGTAAAAGAATTTTCCGCTATTGAAGATGCTATGGAGCCATTTAAGGAACAGCGCAGAGACCTAAGAGAGTCTTACAATGAGAATGGTTGGCTCTCAAAAGAAGAAATGCGATTAGCTGTAAAAGCATATCGATTAGTTAAGTCTGATACCGACATGGAGCAGTTAACTGAGTATTTCAATAAGCTTAAAAGAACAGTGAGGTCTATTAATCATGTCTAAATATTTTGCACCGGTGCTGAAACCTGTGAATCGACATCTTACCATTATACCACATCCGGACGAGGAAGCGACATCAACCGGAGTTATTTTACCTGATGATTTCAAGCAAGAAGAATCAAGGTATATTACAGCCACAGTGGTAGATGTTGCTTCAGATTGCTCTACAGCATTCAATCAGCTAAGAGGGTCTGCTAATAAAAATAAAACTATCATTGTTGAGAGATCTATGATAGAAGAGATTATTGTTAAAGAAAAATCATATTACACTATTCTAGAAAATTACGTGGTTGGTGTTATGCGAGGGATCAATGAAAGTTGACCTTTTTGGAGATGACATTGGATCAGTAGAATACATTGATCATATGGGTAGTGATCTTTCCGTTGTCAACGCAGCTCGTGTTAGCTTTGGCGTAGAGAAAAACGACCTTGATGATAAAGATATCAAACTTATCAACTATCTAATGAAGCATAATCACACAAGCCCTTTTGAGCATTGCACTTTAACCATGAGGTTTGTTGTTCCGCTATTTATCAGGTCACAACACCACAGACATAGGACCTGGGCCTATAATGAAATATCTCGAAGGTATACCGGTATTGATGTGAGATTTTATTCACCGGGTGAGTTCAGAACGCAGCACAAGAGTAATAGACAAGCTAGTAATGACGAGTTAGTTGATCCGGTGCTTAACTCAAGCTATTTAGCAATCGGCTTTGAGAAAGCATCAGATGCGGTAAGAATGCATAATTCTCGTAGTTTAAGTCTGTACGACGCTCTAATTGAGAAGGGGGTTTGCAGAGAGCAAGCCAGAGGCGTATTGCCACAAAATTTGTATACAGAATATTATGGCACAGTTAATTTACACAACCTGTTAAAGTTTATTAGTTTGCGTTCACATGAGGGAGCACAATGGGAAATACAGCAGGTTGCAAAGGCATGCCTTGATATTGCAGAGAAACATTTTCCAGTATCAACAAAGGCTTATATAGACAAGTATCACAAAGGGAACTAGAATGAGACTACTAACAACCGTTAGTGCGCTAATATTTTTATTTGCATGCACAGACGAGCTAATCATTGACAATCCAGGCCCAGACTCTGGCATCTTGATATTGCCAGACCAAAAAGTGAAGGACTTGCAGTTAATAAACATTGATGCTGCAGTGATTATAGATGTCTTACCGGCTATAGACCCTTGTGAAGATCCAGACGTAAGCGACCATGAGGAATATTGCCAATGTCGACCACAGTGTTGTTCCTCTCAGGAGTGGTGGTGCCCTCCTCAGCCTGATAATACAATTCAATCAATGGAGGTAATTGTTGAAGTATGTAATTCTGAAGGTCAACGATGCGAATTTGGAGTTGACCCCGAGTGTCCACCACCACAAATTCTACACCAAAGTGCTTGCCGTTTAGCTTTTGAATGTCCCCCCGGCTCCTCACTTGATTTCCTGCAGTGGTTTGAGTGTCAGCTCGCTGATGGTAGTATTGGACAACAACGTGTCTTGTGTGACAAGGGAAGGATTGTACATGGCCCATGTGTTTTGTGTGAACCTGAAATTTGTGACAATGCGGACAATGATTGTGATGACAGGATAGACGAAGACCCAATACCGTGTGAAGATGAGTGCGGCCCCGGCGCCGGGCTTTGTATTAACGGAGAGATTGTAGAGTGCGTCAATAGAGAACCCTCAGAAGAGGTGTGTAACCATATCGACGATGATTGTGACGAATTGGTAGACGAAGGTCAACGCAATGCGTGTGATGATTGCGGGGAAGTTCCTCAAGATGTATGTGATGGGGTGGACAATGACTGTGATAATTTAATTGATGAAAATCTAGTCAGAGAATGTGAGACACCCTGTGGTCTGGGTCTCGAAACCTGTCTAGACGGCCAGTGGGTCTCTTGCACGGCAAGACAGCCACAAGATGAAGAGTGCGATGGCCTCGACAACGACTGCGACGGTATACCCGATGAGGGCATAAATTGCCTCTGCACAATTGATCAAGTAGGGGTGTTGTTTCCGTGTTCAGAAGATCCACTCGCCTGCGGCATAGGCTTTAAGACATGCGAATGTCTAGATGTAGATTGTGAGATTTTACAGATGGGTGATTGTAAGGCACTCTGCGCACATCTCCCACCCGACCCAAACCAGCAATGTGATCCTACATTAGGTCGCGCAACGAATCCTGAGTTATGTAACAATTTTGATGAAGACTGTGATGGTCTGGTCGATGAGAATTTGACGCAAGCGTGTTATACCGGCCCAAGAGAAACTCTTAATATTGGTATATGTACCCCTGGCGAGCAAACATGCATTGAAGGTGCTTGGGGCGCCCCAGACCCGGCCGGTATCTGGAATCGAGACCTGTGCGGTGGTGAAGTCACACCTCAAGAAGAGATTTGTAACGGCGCCGACGACGACTGCGACGGTCAAACCGACTACGGTGAAGAGTTGAGACCAACAGACATATTATTTATTGTAGATACCAGTGGTTCCATGAAAGGGGAAATTAGAGCTATTACCACAGCTTTATCGCGGTTTGGACAACACTTCTCAGCAGAAAATGCAATACACTGGGGTCTTATTATTGGACCAACCGCTATGAGAAACCCAGATATCCCAGGGTCTCAACTTGAAGTGTTGACTTTGGTTTCAAACATATCCCCGTTTCAGTTATTTTTTCAGCGCTTCATAGGGCTGGACCCAGACCAGTTCGATGGTGGTTTAGAAATGCTGATCGATGCAGTTATGCTTTCTATAAGGAACTTAGCTCCGCTTGATGTAAACATGCAAGGTAGAGGTTGGATTCAGGGAGTAATATCTAGACCAGAACTTAATCAATTTTTTGTGCAGTGGAGGCCAAATACGGATAGAGTAATAATACTATTTAGTGATGAAGACGAACAATCCTATATGAACCCAGCGTTTCACAGGAATGATTTAGAGGCAGCGTTATTAGCTGCCCCAAATACTAAGCTGTATACATTTGCGTCGGAATTTTACGGTTGGGACGAATTAGCTGCAGCATCAAACGGTCGACACTTTGATTTAACAGCCAACGCTAATCAGACTTATAATGACTTAATGTCAATACTTGATGAAGTTTGTTTGCCAAGAGGACAACAAATTCAAGAGGGCGCCCACCAAGTCAAAAAATCATACTATTTAGTTAGTTACTATCCTGAAAGTGCACCATTGTCGGAGAATATGTGTTACTAAATAATGTGGTGATAGGACATTCACTAGAGTCTGCTCTTTTCGCATATTATAACCAGTTTTACTTTATCCTCAGTGATAATTTCCAGCCGCTTTTTTTTGAAGAGTATCTAGATTTTTCTCTTTTTGGTACCTCCAATAAAAGAGAGATATTATCTCATATCAAAGATCTTCTAGGTTTTTTGTCCCTTAATTTAGAATATCCAAATCTCAGGCAAATAAGAATAAAAGAAAATAAGATAAAGTTATTTAGTGACAATCTCTTGTTTGACTTTGAGTTTGGTGTGTGTTATATTTGTAATACTTTAAATGTGTCTCATGAAAATGCCATTGTGATGGCTAAGCCTGAAACCTACAAAGTTATAGATGACTTTAAAGTGTCTCGAATGGGTAAGGAAGCGGTGAATGTACAATCATTGTACAGCGAAGATAAACTACTATCAGAAATACATTTTTATAATTCACTAAGGGTGGATGGCTCGAAGTATGTTACTGATATAATATCTGTATCTAACTTATCCAAACAAGATTTATATGACTTTGAATACTCAGATACAATTGCAACTTTTAAATTAAGAGATTGTCTAAAGAATATTGGGTACATTGGACTAAAAGAGAACTTTATATACAAAAGTGGTAAAACTAAGATAAAAAAAGTTTTGCTAGAGCACCTAAAAAGGTATGTTTTGCCAATAGATAATAATCAATATAGAGACTCTGAAATAGTAAAATTTATTAATCCACAAACAAAAGATTTTATAAATGGATTCGCACCCTAAAGAAAACGCAGTAAATCCAGTTGGTATAATTCCATTAGCTGGCCGTGATGATACCCTAGGTTTACCACTGCCAGATTATATGCAGCCTGTTGGTGATGGTATCACTGCTTTAGAACGTTCGGTATATGAATGTGTTCACGTTGGCTGTAAAACGATATGGATTATTTGTAATGACGACACTTTGCCGGTGATAAAGAAGCGCTTAGGTGATTACGTTATGGATCCAATAATATACGACAGTTGGCATTTTAAAAGAATCCCAAATGCTTCAAAAGAATATATACCCATATTTTATACACCAGTTCTTCAGAAAGATAGAAATAGAAAAGATACACTAGGCTGGTCAATTTTACATGGTGCCTTGACAGCTTTTATAGTTTCAAAGAAAATTTCAAGGTGGGTGGTACCAACTAGTTACTTTGTTTCTTTTCCTTTTGGTATAAGTCACCCCAAGCAATTAAAAGAGGTTAGGGCTGATGTTCGCTCCGGTAAGAGAGTTTATGCTTCTTTTGAGGGTAAAACTGTTCGTGATGGATTATACTTGCCGTTTAATTTTACCCCTGATGATTGGCTGCTTTTCAGAAGACAGATCAATGAAAACAACACAGGCGGCAACAAAAGTATACCCCTAGAAGAAAGGTGGTCAGCAAAGAACTTTGCACTTGACAAAATATTTTATCATGATAAAATAGATATATATAAAAAAGTAGAAGTACAACAATATTACTCTTTAGACTCTTGGGAGGACTTAAAAGAGTTTTACAGGTCAGATCTTATTATTAGGAAGATGACCAAAACAATGAACAAACCATTTTTCTTAAGAAAGGACAAAATTTATGATGGTTGATGATTTTTATGATGACATTCCGTATTACACAAAAGAGGCAGCAGATATGCCTTATGCTTTTAGCGAACTTTCTGCAGATAAGCAGATTTTTTTTCGTGACTTTTTTAACGAAATAGTGGATAATAGAAAACAGAAGTTAACATTAATAGATGACTTGGAGTTAATCAAGTCTGAATTGGAGGCAATAATTGCAATCGTCAAGAAATAATCCCACTATCCCCTTTGTAGGTTTACACGCACACTCTGTGGCAGGTTCACCATTTGATGCACTGGGTTACCCTAATGAGCATATGGACTTTGCGTATGAAAATGGCATGGATGCTTTAGCTTTGACTGATCATGGTAATGCTAATGGCCTTGCAGGTCAGGTGTTGCATGCTAAAAAGATGCAGAAAGAAGGAAAAAACTTTAAGCCGATCTTTGGGGTGGAGGCATACTTCATTCCGTCCGTCGCAAACTGGAAAGAAGATTATGAAAGAATCAAGTCTGAGGCCAAAAAAAAGTCAGAGTACGAAGCAGAACAGTCAGGTACAACCGTAGAGAACGAAGCTTCTAAGAAAAAAATGAAGTCCGTGCTTAATCGCAGGCGTCATCTTATTTTGCTTGCACAGAGTCAAGAGGGTCTGCAGAATATCTTCAAGATGATATCTACAAGCTACGTTGGTGACAACTTTTATCGTTATCCCCGAGTTGATTACGCTCTACTTAAGAAATATAATAAGGGAGTAATTGCTGCTTCTGCCTGTTTGGGTGGTGTATATGCGGGTAACTATTGGGAGAATAGAGATGAAGGCCCCGACGCCATTCTAGACGCTATGAGAAAAACGACACAAAAGATGCAGTCTATCTTTGGCGACCGCTGGTATGGTGAATTGCAGTGGAACAATATCCCAGAACAGCATGAGTTGAATCAATATATTATACAGATGCACCATGAGTTTGGCATTGATCTTATCTCGACTGCAGACTCGCACTATTACAACCCGGAAGTTTGGAAAGATAGGGAGCTATACAAGCGTCTAGGCTGGTTAGGCAAGGGTCGACCTGACTATCTATCTGAAGAATTACCAGTTTCCGTAGAAGAGATTGGCTACGAGCTGTACCCAAAGAATGGTGACCAGATGTGGGAGAGCTACAAACATTACTCAAAGTTGTGTGGTGTAAAGTATAACGATGACTTGGTAAAAGCGTCAATTGTCAGAACACACGATATTGCTCACCGTCGTATTGAATCGTTCTTGCCGGATAATACAGTACGTTTACCTGACTTTGTTGTACCCGAAGGTTCGAACGCAGGTCAAACTTTAGCTGCTCTGTGCGTCGAGGGTCTTCGATCACTAGGCCTGGAAAACAACAAGGAATATGCAGAACGACTGCGCTACGAAGTTGATATTATCGATAATAGGGGTTTTTCTAAGTATTTCTTAACTATGAAAGCTATATCAGACATGGCTGTTGAAAAACAACTAGTCGGCCCGGGCAGAGGATCTGCAGCAGGTTCGCTAGTGTCTTATGTCTTGGGAATCACTCAGGTCGACCCTATTAAATATGGTCTTCAATTTGAAAGATTCTTAACTAAGGGCGGATCCGGCTATCCGGATATTGACTATGACGTTTCTGACCCGATGGTGCTTAAAGAACACCTTATTGATCAGTGGGGCGATGACACCGTGGTGCCTATCACCAACTGGAACACCTTACAACTGCGATCCTTGATTAAGGATATTTCAAAGTTTTATGGAATTGAATTTACAGAAGTAAACAACGTGACCAGCAAGATGGTACATGAGGCTACACCTTTAGCCAAGAAAGCCCACGGCATCACAGCTGGTGTTTACGCTCCGACCTTTGAAGAGTTGATGATGTATTCGGAAACACTGCAAAAGTTCTTGCAAAAGTATCCACACATCAAAACACATGTTGAAGCATTGTATGGCCAAACTCGGTCAGCTAGTCGACACGCTGGTGGCGTTGTGATCGGCGAGCGTTTAGACGAATGGATGCCATTGATCAATTCTGGTGGAGTCCGCCAGACGCCGTGGTCAGAAGGTCAGAACGTTCGTCACCTGGAGCCCATGGGCTTTATTAAGTTTGATATTCTTGGTTTGGCTTCTCTTAGGATGGTAGAAGGCGCCATCGACAGAATTCTTAGAAGACATCACGGAGTTAACTCTCCAACTTTCGACCAGATTAAATCTTTCTATGATGAGCATCTCCACCCAGACAAGATTGATTTGAGTGATAGTGAAGTTTGGCAAAACATCTTTCATGAAGGCAAATGGGCAGGTATCTTTCAGTTTACAGAAGGCGGCGCCCAATCGTTTTGTAAGAATGCAAAGCCAGATAATATTACTGACTTAGCTGCTATCACATCTATTTATCGCCCCGGGCCATTATCGGCCGGTGTTGATAAGATGTTCATCGGCGCAAAGCAAGAACCAGATGAGGTAGAGTACCTTAATGATACTGTTCGCTCTGTAACCGAAGAGACTTATGGCTTTCTTATCTTCCAAGAGCAGATCGCTATGTTGGCCCACAAACTAGGTAAGGACTTGACCCTAGACGAGGGCAACAAACTTCGCAAGCTGTTGACTAAGAAGGGTACTGGGGCGGTAGCAGAAGAGAAAAACAAGATATTTCAAAAGTTCAAGACTGGATGCACAGAAAAAGGCATGCTCGAAAGCGAAGCCAGAGAGCTTTGGCAGACCTTCGAGTATTTCTCTGGGTATGGATTCAACAAATCTCACGCAGTTTCTTACTGTATTCTGTCTTATCAGTGTGCTTGGCTTCTTAACTATTATCCAGCTGAATGGCTCGCTGCCTTCTTAGACAAGGAGCCTGAAACCAGAAAGGAACGTGCTATTGCTACTGCAAAGTCTTTGGGTTATAAAGTTGAGCCACTTAATGTTAACACTTCCGGCACTGTCTGGGAGATTGACGAGACAGGTAGCACTTTGATTCAGCCATTGACTTCAATCAAAGGCTTAGGTGACAAGGCGATTGAACAAATTATCAATCATCGCCCGTTCAAAACTATTGAGCAGTTTTTGTTTCACCCTGAGATTGTTTACTCAAAGCTTAATAAGAAATCCATTCATGCACTGACACTAGCACAGGCAATGAACGATCTTGTTGATGACAGGTTCTCAGGTCTTAGGCACTTTCACTCGGCAGTTGCAGTAGACAGACCAAGAAAACCAAAGAACCTTGAAGAGAATATAACCAAATACGAACCAGAGGGGGACTTCTCAGAAGAAGAGAAACTAGAGTATCTAGTTAGTCTAACAGGTGTCTTTCCTATTAGCTCTGTTGTTACGACTAGAGTAAGGCAAAAGTTGGACGAGCTTTACATTCCGCCCATTTCAGAATTTGATCCAGACCTGGGAGTAACTTGGTTTATTCCGCGTGAGTGTAAACTTAAAAAGTCCAAAAACGGTAAAAACTTCTATGTAGTTAAGGTGATTGATGATAACAACGAGACAACAACCATTCGATGTTGGGGTGTCGATCCAGATAAAGATGTGGTTCATATTAATAGGCCGTATATGGCCAGGCTGAAATATGATCCAAACTGGGGATTCTCCACGTTTAGTGTTAGAAAAATGTTTAAGTTATTGGCATAAAGGAGAAAGAAAATGGCAAGATTAACTGGACTTTCAGCAAAGATTATGGTAAAACAATACAAGGATGCTTTCGCAAAGAAAGGGTATGCATTCTTTGAGAATGGAGATTATAATTTGAATATTGTTGGAGTCAGAAATGACTCTGGGGACGCAACAAAGTTCGATGATTTTCTAAATGTATTATACAAGATTGACGGAGAGTGGGTTTGCGATGTGTACCCGGCAACAACAGAGCCCGGTGAGAAGATATTAAAGTTACCAATAAAGCAGGTTAGACACAAGGGTACAGCCATTCTTGTTCCTGATCAATACCGAAGTACATATAAGATTGGACCCCACGGTCCAAGACGCTACACCGCCCTTATCCAGCGCGGTGACAAGGTAAGGGTCTGGCGAGATAATAATAGAGACAATGTACCAGACTATCACGGCCCAGAAGAAAAAGGTTGGTTTGGCATCAACATCCATAAACATAGTGGTCCTGGTGCAAGAGTCAATACAGGCGGCTCTTCAGCCGGCTGCCAAGTGTTTAAGAACACGCCTGATTTTTATCAATTTATGGATACTTGCCAGGAAGCGGCAGACAAATGGGGTAATAGCTTTACTTATACCCTTGTAGAAGAACGAGACTTAACACCAGTTATAGAAGGAGTATGTTAATGATTTTTGATGAAGTAAATAAAGTTAGAGTATTCAAGACCAGACCCCTAGCAAGGGTTCCAAACCGAGCCCACTCAACAGATGCCGGCATGGATTTTTTCTTTTGCCCGGAAACTTCGGATCTTCTTGAATTAGAACCAGGCCAAAGCGCCCTGCTTGAAACTGGTATTAAAATGGAAGTGCCAACAGGGTGCATGCTTCAGATTATGAATAAGTCAGGGGTTGCCAGCAAGAAACAGCTGGTTACAGGCGCCTGTGTCGTGGATGAAGGATACGACGGAGAAATTTTTGTAAACCTACAAAATATTGGAAAAGAAACCCAATACATCTCACCGGGTCAAAAAATAGCACAAGGTGTTTTTGTTAGGATTGAGAAGCCAACTCTTTGGGAAATCAAGGAAGACAGTGTTTATGGTGGCAAAACAGCTAGAGGCACTGGTGCCCTAGGCTCTACTGGAGATTCATAATGAGCTTCGCAAGAAAAATTAGAAGAAAGCAAATGAATACTGCGCGCAAGCAATTCTTCAAAGACTTTAAAAAGAAGATGAACCAATTTAAACTTATGGTTGCCTGTAATGCCTGCGGCCGCAGACCTAAACAAGGTGAGAACATAGACGATTGGAAGATAAACAAAGAGAGTGAAAATATAGACTTGCTTTGTACCGATTGTTTTGAAAATGAAGAGGTATGGAACAATGAAGTTCAAACAAACTTATAGTTTTGATGATTTACTGCTGGTCCCGGCCAAGAGCGACATCGAAAGCAGAGATGAGGTATCACTATCATCAAAGATAGCAGATTGTGAGTTTAGTATTCCAATCATTGCTAGTCCGATGGACACAGTTACAGAGTCTGATATGATGTATGCGATGGCTAAACTAGGAGGATTGGGTGTTCTTCACAGGTACAACCCACCAGTCAAACAGGCAAGTATCTTTGCAGATACTAGGATGAGACTCGAAGAGGAGAATCACAGCTACTCTTCTAAGTTATCTGTTGCTATTGGTTCAACTGACGACTTTGAAAAAAGAGCCAAATTGCTAGTAGAGAATGGTGTTAGGATTCTTTGCCTAGACGTGGCACACGGCCACCACTGCTTAACCGAAAGGGCTATTAAGACACTGAAGGATAACCACGGAGAGCATGTAATTATAATGGCTGGTAATATAGCAACCCCAGAAGCTTATCATGATTTATCTACGTGGGGCGCAGATGCTGTCAGGATTGGGATTGGAGGAGGATCCATCTGTTCGACAAGGATTCAGACTGGTCACGGTATGCCTACCTTGCAGTCTGTGATGGACTGTGCTAGCATGGATGGTGCAGCTATTATAGCTGACGGTGGTATCAAAACTGCCGGTGACATAGTGAAGGCACTGGCAGCCGGAGCAGATTTTGTTATGCTTGGTTCCATGTTGGCGGGTACAAACGAATCTCCAGGGGATGTTATCAGCTCAAATGAGGACACAAAATATAAAGTGTACCGAGGTATGGCCTCCGTAGAGGCACAGGTTGACTGGAGAGGAAAAGCGCGCTCATTGGAAGGAATATCAACCACCATTCCATATAAAGGAAGTGTTGTTGATATAGTTAGAAATTTAGAAAGCAATATCAAGTCAGGCTTTTCTTATTCTGGTGCTAGAAGCATTACCGAGCTGCAAGCCAAAGCAAACTTTATTCAGCAAAGTTCAGCTGGCCAACTAGAATCTAGCACACACATTTTAAAGAGATGATAGAAAAAAAGATAGTTTTTCTTGACACAGACGATCAGCATGCTAGAATGATTACAAGGCTTAGGTACGATAGGTTAACACAAGGTAATTTTTTCCGCGGTCTTGTAGAGCTGTATGTTGAAAATGACATTGATATGGCTAGGATCGTCGAAAAGATAAAAGATAACAAGACAACCATGGGCAAAAGAAAAAGAAAATATTCTTTAAAAGAAATACAACAAGGAGAAGAAATGAAGAAAGATTTTGGACTGTCAGATGAAGACAAGGTTTTCATCTATGATTTAATAGAAGAGGATTTTGAAGATTAATATGCCTAAAGAATGTTGTAAACAAGAGGATAATAGATGCTGGATAGATTATCCAGAAGATGATAACTGTATATACACAGCGATTGAAAAACACGGTGCAATGACATTGCATGAAGTTTCAAAGAGGTTGGGGATATCTTTGGTAAGAGTTTCGCAGATAGAAAAGCAGGCGTTAGCGAAACTTGCAAAGAGAATAAAAAAATGATTTTATAAAACACAAAGACTATTTATTATTGTATTTTACACCATCTTTATGTTAAAAGGAGATATTTTAAATGAGTAACAAGCAGCTGCTTAGTGAAAGCACAATAAGACGATTCATGACTTTGGCAAAAGTTGATAGGCTCACTGACAACTTTATCAACGAAAAGGTCCACAGAGATGATATTAAAGAAGCCTATATGGAAGAAGACGACATGGACGAAGGCTTAGGTGAGGACGAAATGGCGGAAGGTTCCTATTCCTATATGGAAGAGGATGAAGAAGCTAACGAAGGCCACTGCATGGAAGAGGGCAGTTGCATGGAAGAAGACGAAATGGTCATGGAAGATGAACTTTTCGAGCAAGATGAAGATGATCCAATGGATGATGCAGAAGAAGACGAAGAAGGTATGGCCGATGAGCCGATCGGCGCAGATCCCGGAGCCCAAATGGGAGAAGCGGATGTTAGTCTAACCGAAGAGGAAGCTCAACTTTTGGTTGATCTGGGCGAGAGATTGAAGATGGCCATGGAAGGTTCTGGCGATGAAGCAGAGGAGCCAGATGATATGATGCCAGACGATGAGGAAATGGAATTTGATATTGGCGCCGATGACGAAGAACCGGCTGACGAAGAAGAGCCAGAAGAAGACGACATGCCAGAGGACGAAGAAGAGGAAGACGAAGAAGAGGCAGCTCTTCAAGAGGAACTAGTACAAGAAGTTCTTCGTAGAGTCACACAAAGAATTATCAGAGAAAAAATGAACAAAAAGTAAAATACAATTTAAGCTCATTTAAATTTTAAAAACCCCAAAGATATCTTTGGGGTTTTTTTTATGGACAAGCTAAAACAAATTTGATATAATACTTACTAACAGATGCTTGAAAATAATACGGAGGGCATTTGTTATGAATAGTATACTAACAGGTCACTATTGGAAGGTTTCAGAAAATGTATTTAATATACAAGTTACCTGTGAGTCTAGCGATGAAAAAGTGGTTTCTGATTTTTTTTCAAACTGGACAAGTGCTGGAGAAGGAATTGATCACGAAAGGCATAAAAAAATATTAATCTTTACAAAAACCTTTACAAATGAAGCAGAATTTAATAAAATTATTAGAACTATAAATAAAAATACAATTATCTTGGAAGAGGCAGTATGACTGACAAAAAGAAAAAAAAGAATAAAAACAAAAAGTTAGACTCGAAGAGTCCAACGGTAACCACTGACGAGAAGCAGGTTGTTATTATAAACAACATCCAACCACCAACCGATGACATTCCAGAACTTAGAACAATCAGTTTGTACGGGGATATCACCGAACGCAAAGGGGCTGAAGTTACAGCTGCTTTATTGTACCTTGAAAGCACATCAGTAACTCAGGCTTTAAAGGATCCTACCGACCCTGAATCTGATATTCTTGCTATTGCTCGGCCTATCAGTATGTACGTGTCAACTCACGGCGGTGTTGCTTCGGATATGTTCTCTATTCTTGATATTATGGAAATGGTCAAGAAGAATACTTGTGATATCCATACGTATGGTGTTGGTAAAGTTATGTCCGCTGGTGTGCCTATCCTTGCCGCTGGCACAAAGGGAAAGCGAAAGATAGGAAAAAACTGTCGAATCATGCTACACAATGTTATGGCCGGCACAGGCGGCACCATTTTCTCGATGGAAAACGAGTTAGAAGAAATCAAATGGGTGCAAGATAGTTATATAGATATGCTCGCCAGGTATACAAAAATGACAAAGACAAAGATTAAAAAGATGCTCAAAACCCAGCGAGATGTGTACATCTCTGCAGAAGAAGCGATTGAATTGGGTATTGCTGACGAAATCATCTAATTATATTAAGGAGATAAACAATGAGCTGGCACAAAGAATTTCTATCTGAGAATCAAAACAAGAACGTACTATCCGATAAGAGTGGACTCTTTAGGCTAATCGAAGAAGTTTACTCAGAAAAGCTTACCAAGAAAGAGAAGAGTCTAATATCAGATGACTTTATTCAAAATACTCTGTTCGAGATATTTTCTGGAATTGATTACAGCAACTTAGTCCGTAGGCCAATAAACGAAAACAAAGATCTTGAAACTTTGCTTGCAGAGCAAGAAGAACTGACAGATGAAGAGATTCGACTTGGCTTGCCAAAATTAAGGATTTCAGAAGATTGGGGCAAGCCAGAATCAAATGACAGACAAATCATTCAAAGATTTTCAGCAGCGATTACAGGAGAAACTTTGCAAGAAAAACTTGCAACAGTTAATAATGTTGCAACTGGGCAAGTTCAGATGGCATCGTTAGGTCAGATTCTGGGAACTCTCGTTGTTCTTGAATGTCTTTATACTATTTTGGCACAATTCACCGAGTCAGCAGGCGGTTTTATTTTTGAAGGCTTCTTAGCAGGTTTGTTCGGTAAGGATGCAGTTCAGATAACTGACGTAGGTGAAGATTCTGGGGATGCAACTGGTAAACCAATTACTGACGTTGAGCTCGGAGGCCGCGAGTATTCCTTGAAGCTTTTGGGCCCAACAACAGCAGTCAAGGGCTCGTGGGTAAATATGGTAGAGCATTTTGCATCCGGCCGCGACCACGTCGTTTATTTGGATGCTAGACGTTCGGGTAAGGGAACAGCGGACAGTTTAGTCTTCGGCGAATTTGTAATAACGATGGAGAACTTTATCAAGATTTTCTATGAACCGTTTAGAGGGTTTAAACCTATTGAGGGTAAGTTCAAAAACAAAGAGCAGCTTGTATCTGCTATGGAGGAGTTTGGCGATCAGTTGTTCTTTGTGAA
>MDTG01303868.1_pt1 | contig 14876 bp, 12 predicted proteins | sample 811421 | NCBI WGS metagenome assembly MDTG01 (sample SAMN05326645, study PRJNA326480) | marine metagenome | isolation source: seawater | place: Pacific Ocean: South East | collected 2011
CAGATCCACAATCAAGAGCAAATGTTTTAAATTCACCAGACCCGTAACCTACCGTACTTCGAAGATCACGAACAAGTTCAACCATATTGTTTTCAGAAATATCGACAACATGCAGTGCCTTTGGATCGCGCTTGAAAATTTCTTTGGATACTGAATGGCCAATTGTGCCCGCTCCTCCGATCACCAAAATCCGAGATTCATGTACACGATTCTTCAAAAAATTTTCTTGAGTCGTGATATCTGAACAGAAGAGCGCTGAATCACGGCCTATCATTGATAATGAATTCATATTACTCCTAATATCTCTTGTTACTGAGTGAGTGTGACACACATATTTTTACACCATCAAAAAGTTTGGTCAGCCTTACCCTACTCTCTCGTCGTTAGATACCATTTTGGATAAAAGAACAGTCTTACAAACTTTAACTCATAAAATAATACGAATTGGTATAAAAATATTAACTTTAAAATTCTCTATATATTTAACCAACAATTTTCATTAATTGTTTTAAAATCCGTGGTACAACGAGTAATGGATATCAATCACCCTAGTGACACAAAATCTTTTTTTGGCCAATTCCTGTCCTGCTCTTCCCATCGACTCCATCGACTCTCTATCCTCCAGAATGCAACTTAAAGCATTTTCCAGTGCTGTTGCATCTTTGGGAGTGACTAGCATACCTGTAACTCCAGGAATAATAGCATCGCGACAGCCTGGATGGTCAGTTGTAACAATAGCACAACCACTTGCCGAAGCTTCAAGCAATACTTTGGGGATTCCTTCCGCGTAGTAGGACGGCAAAACAAAAATATGCGTCTCAGCTAAAATATCTGGTAAGTCGCTCCTGTTCCCCAAAAATTGAACCTTGTTAGATTCACATATCTCAATCACCTGCTCTTCAGTTAAAGAACTAGGACTATCCGCATCGACCCGACCCGCTAGACTGAACTTGACATTAAAGTCATATTTTTTTTTTATTTCACCGGCAGCAAAACAGAATTCTCTTACACCTTTGTCTGCCAGGAGACGGGAAGCCATCAACACATTTGTTGAATCTGACGCTACCATCTTTTGAGGTTGATATTTTTCCAGTTCGATACCGGAACCTTCGGCCATGACGATTTTTTCGCTTGTAACTAAACCATTATTTGAAAGTATCCCGGCATCATAAGGACTCTGACAAATAACCCTTGTTTTTTCAGAGGCAAATATAAGTTTATATAGTACCTTTATTATGAGGAGCCGAACTTTGCTCCAGTAACTAGTCGGCGAAAACCCGGGCCCGAGACCAGGTATCGAAGCAATAAATGGTATTTTATAAATAAGGCAAACAATACCTAAAAAAATTACTGGCTTAATGGTTACAGCATGAACAACGGCTGGACGCTCACGTTTAATGAGCTGAAGAGTGTTCAAAAACTCCACACATAAAGAATAAAGGCTAACATACGTCCTCCTGATAGGACTCTGAAGGAGTGAGAATCCTGTGTATTCTCCCTTCTCATGCGGGCATGTAAAATCAGTAAATACTGTCATATCCACCCCTTTGTCGGTTGCAATCTTGGCGATTGGTAATCTATGTGAGAGAAAAAACCAATCAACATTAACAAACATAAAAACTTTCTTCATGTAAAATCCTAATGTCAATTATGAAGTTTTGTTCTTCATGAGAAATCCGTTACACTTTAGTATAAACTTTGTAGGTTAAAAGTATTGGAATGGAACTGGGCAAGCTAAGCTAACCTCAGCCTTGCAACCTATCAATCACAATTTTAATCCCGTATCGCCAATTGGATTGGGTTACATCAAAAACACTTTCAATCTTAGTGCAATCCAATACCACCTCATCCATATTTTTTGCTTATCGAATACTTTTATGAATTTTGACTCTAGATTCTATCAACCAGCCCCAGCATCCAAGTTATCAAACGAGCCTTCGCTTTTTGTCTGAGTTGCGGAGACAAAACTAAAAATCTTAGAGTTCACTAATCCTTAACAATAGCTTTTAATTCCTGGTAAGGCAATTACTTTAGTTGGAATGCTCCTAACTTTGTCGGTGAACAGCCCCCCTGACTGAGCAGGTGAATAAAAGTTGTCCGCAGAGCATACTTAATGAACAGCCTTCAATGAGTCTGCTGAAGGATGTTTGAGAAACTGAGTCATCTCTCTGCGGATAGTTGATACTGACCTAAACGGACTCGTTGGCCGGAGTATCGACAATACGTCAAAAGAGTGACCTCGGTTGGACAGCTCTCTAAGCATGAAATTTATCCTCGGACGCTACACAGTGAACCTCATATCCAGCTGCAACAAAAGCTGGTATCGTTGTTCTCCGAAAGTTTAATAAATACCAGGAACTGTTTGCACAAAAGACCATTCTTAGCTTCTGGATAGTCATAAGCACTAAAAATTATTGCTTTTGGAGAACAACTAAAGCTTCTTTGACTAAAAGGTCCGATTCTTCGTAATGCATAAATTCTTGGTCAAACTTTATTTTTCTCAATGGCAAATTATCCCAACTATTTAATTGTTCCTTAACTATTTTAAATCCACATTCAAGAAAAATTTTTTTCATATCACAGTATCTCAATCTATTTGTGTAGAACCCAGAGCTTGATATGAATTCGCTCTCCCAAAACTTGTCAGAAAATCTTAAATTATTCAAACTATAATCAAGGTGGTCTTTGAAATCTATCGAGTGAATACTGAATGCTCCTTTTTGACAAACCCTGAAGCATTCGTTCATTAAGAATCTGAATTCTTGTTTTCGCACGTGCTCAAGACATGCCTGAGATAAAATTACGTCTATTGTATCATCATTTATCTTTTTAAAACTTGAGGTGCCGTCAGTGAGGTAGTTAATATTTAACTTCTCTAGCATTTCTTCGTAAGACGCAAAAGTTTCATGAAAAATACTTGACGATGACTTATCCAAGTTACACAGAATATCTTTGTAAAATTTTATATCTCTAGTTGCGAAAGCATCTACATCGATGAGGTGCGATTTCATACCAAAAGAACTGGCAACCACTCCTGAACCAATACTGTCTCCCGGTCCCAACTCGAGTAAGCTTAGCCCGTCACATTTTTCTAAATTTATAGGAGTATGATTTAGCAACTCAAAAAAATTTGAAATAACATAGGAGGTACTATCCATATTTCCGTGCCTAAATATTCCCAAGCTTCTCCAAAAAGTATGAATATTAAAGGGTAACCTTGCTAAAATTATTTTCAGAGCAATTTTTAATCGCCATGGAATTTTAATTTTAATCATCTTATTTGTCATATCACCTTGCGAGTAATTTAGTTATTGTTTGAGATAATACACTAACTGCAAAAATAAAATATTTAAACCGAAGACTTCTTTGAAAAAATAAATTTTATTCAAAATTTATGCTAAAAATATTACGCAATTTTAAACTATGACAATGCAACATCTAAATATTGGTTTTTAAAAACAAATACACTTTTCGATTTAATAATCTGGGCTTGTCTGCAGGATTTCAATTACTCATCAATATCAGGACTAATTTTTAGGAACGACACATATATCAATCATTATACCTTTAAGCTATAAATTGACTTTCTCGCATAGCAATAAATCAGTTAAAACATGATATTTCGTAGTTTAAGATTTTTCATTCTACGCACTAAAAAACTTCAGAAATTTCAAATACCTTGCTTCGCCTCCTCTTACTAAATAGTGTCTGCTCTTTGCAATAAATACTTTGAGAACTCTTACATAATTTGTTGTATCATTTACGCATGATCGCGATATCAAAGACATTTCAGTGATAGACAACGAATTAAAATCAAAAAAAATCGGATACACTCCTGTCGACAAAAACTTTTCAACAGCTGGAGACAAACGTCGTTTTGTCTACTATGCAAATCAAAAAGGACTTAATTGGGAACCCTGTCAACTCAACAAACACTATGATATTTTGTACATAACTACAATAGCAAATATGTCTGCTTGGATTAAATACAAGAAATCCCGTCCTGAAACTATACTTATATTCGATATAAATAACTCCTTCTTTTTTAACACAAGTTTTTTGTGGAATCTCGCAAGAGGATTAAGTCGATTTGTCTCGGGTCGAGAGACAAAATTGTATCTCAATTATAATAATGTCTATCATGAAATGTTCGATATTGCAGACATTGTTGTGTGTCCCACTGAAAGTGCCAAAAACTATATCTCGCAATTTAATCAAAATGTATATATTCCTTTTGATTTTTTTGAGGAGGAGATAACAAGCAAGAAAACAAAATATGTTAATGAGAATCCACTAATTTTAGTTTGGGAAGGAATGGGAGTTACCGCAAAACATCTTTTAACGATCGCACCTGTTTTGAACAAATTTCGGGGAAAGATATTGTTGAAAATCTTAACAGATAGATCCTATAAACATGGTCCATTCGAGGTGGATGTACCTAAACTATTCAGACGGTTAAAGTGTGATTACGAATTTATAGATTGGGAAAAAGAAAGCTTCAGTCGACATATTGCAGATTCCGACCTTGCAATAATTCCTCTAAATAAATTTGATAAAGTAGCTTTACATAAACCTGAAAATAAACTCATATTATTATGGCAACATGGTATCCCAGTTATGACGACCAATACCCCGGCATATGTTAAAGCTTTCTCAGAAATCAGTGAAGACTTGACTTGTGACAATTTGAGAGAATGGGAAACGAAACTTGAACTTTTTTTTTCTGGAAGATTCGATAGCAGAAAGCATATGGGATCGGTAAATAAATATTTACAAAAATATCGATCGAGATCAGCTTTTATGGCGGCTTGGGACGAGATTTTCAAAAAAGCATTTAAAATCATGAAACGTTAGTTATAGTTGCGAGGTTTGTTTCTCTCTACATTTCAATTTTAATCTCAATTTTAATTTCTTAAAAAGCCAATTCAAAAGATACCCATAGGCAATAAGGCCCTCTTTTAGAGATGCGAGAGACAATAATCTTATGGCCCATATCACTCTGCTCAGTGGCTCAAAAATAATTGTGACTGCAGATATCTTAAGTGAATCAAGTAGAGAAAAGTGTTTTCGGGAATATAATAATCGACTGCGCACCGAGTAAAATAGTCTTTTAGATTTAATGTTTCTAGACGATCCTCCGCAGAGATGATGAACTTTCGCATCTGAATAATAAACGCATCCCCAACCGATTTTTTGGGCTCTAACAGAAAAGTCTACATCCTCGAGATAGACAAAAAATCTTTCGTCAAAACCATTTAATCTCTGAAATACATGACGTCGAACAAAATAGAAAGCGCCGATTACATGGTCTACTTTTTGAGTGCTAAGGTGATCCCATTCATCCATGACATAGCCCAGTTTTGGGATGATCCTATCCAATCCAATAGCATGAAAAATAAAATTGTTCACAGTGGGTTCACGAGAACAATGCCTGAGCACATGCTCATCCTCATCAATTAATTGCACACCGCAGATACCGAATGATTTTTGATTGGGTTCTGACATAAATTTTAAAACCTTGTTAAAGGTACCCGGATAAATTTTGGTGTCTGGATTGAGGAACAAAATGAACTTATTTTTCGAATGTTGAGCTCCTAAATTACAAGCCTTAGCAAAACCTAAATTAGACTGGGCACGAATTAGTGTCACTAATGAAAAATCTTCAAGGCGGACATCAGAACCATCGGTAGATCCATTATCCACGACAATTATCTTCTTTATCACATCATCATGAAATTTATGAATTGATTCAACACATGAATAAATCAACTTACCAGAATTCCAATTCACGATAACTACGTCAATCATACGCGCTAATCTTTTTACCTGAAGTGATAATAAGCAATTGAGATATCAACATATCATCACAAAAAGGTCGATAACATTTCATCTTAATTATTGTTATTTGAATATGTCTTTTGTGGGATTATACGTTTATAGTTACTCATGTGTCTTGTTTTTCAAATTATTAACGAAGCAATTGATTGCTTTTTTTAAAAAAAAGGAAGGATTCAGCGAAGCTTTCAGCTATGGCTTTTATAGAAATAAATTCAAGCAAACACTTGCATTAAAATAAAACAAAGAATATTTTGACTTATGAAATTTATTGAGCAAACTTTACCCGGTGTGTATCTCATTGAACCAGAACCAATTATTGACGAAAGAGGATCTTTTAGACGGCACTTTTGCAAGAGAGAATTTGCTGAAAATGGAATTACCTCCAACATTTCTCAGTCCAATGTGTCAGAAAATAAGCACGCTTTTACGTTAAGAGGCTTTCACTATCAATTATCGCCACACAGTGAGGGTAAAACATTATCATGTTTAAAAGGGCGTATATATGATGTTGTAGTTGATCTTCGACCTACTTCGGTAACATATTTGCAATGGGTCGGCTTTGAACTGAATCAAGAGAATAGAAAAAGTATCCATATAGCTCCTGGTTGTGCCCATGCTTTTTTGACTTTGGAAAATAACTCACTGGTTCATTATTATTGCTCGGAAAGCTATTCGCCAGAGTCTGAGCGAGGTATTAGGTACAATGATCCATACTTCAATTTTGAATGGCCAGAGAAGCCAAAAATAATATCACAAAAAGATATAAACCATCCTGACTACGATCCGAACTCCAATATACATATGAAAGGCTAACTAATGAGGATATTTGTTACTGGTGGAACAGGTTTCATTGGTTCTCACTTTATTAAACAAGCTCTCGATCAAGGGCATGAACTAATTTGCCTTCGGCGGCCCAATAGTTGTCCAAAAATCCCATTAGAAATCGAACCAAAATGGGTGGAAGGATCTCTAGACCATGACTTGAGAGATGAATTTATCGGGTGCGATGTTTTTTTGCATCTTGCATCTCACAGCGTTAATGTGCCCTATGACTCGTTAGAAAATTGCCTATACTGGAATCTGACGGCACCATTACAACTGATGCAAAGAGCAAGAGAGGTAGGTATCAGAAAATTTATCGTTATCGGAACAGCTTTTGAGTATGGTCATTCGGGCGAAAGATATGATTACATTCCTACCACCGCAAATTTAGAGCCCTCTATGTCATATCCCGCATCAAAAGCTGCCGCAGCAACAGTTTTCTATCAATGGTCAATTGAACATAACTTGAAGTTACAGTATCTTCGACTATTTCAGGTGTATGGCGAGGGGGAGAGTGAGAATAGATTATGGCCATCTCTCAAAAAAGCAGCACTTTCTGGCGAAGATTTGGATATGACAGAAGGAGAGCAACTTAGAGACTTTATTCATGTTGAAGATGTAGCATATCAATTGATAGAAGCCCTTAAATTTAAGAAAACTGAGTCAGGCAAGCCGGTTTTCAAAAACATCGGGACTGGAAAACCTTCCTCGATCAGGCAATTTGCAGAGTATTGGTGGAGGAAATGGGGTGCCATAGGAAAACTCAATTTTGGGTCAATCCCTTACAGAGATGATGAGGTCATGGTATACGTACCTGATTTGAGTACCCCAAGCAAAAAAAGAAATGATGATTCATCTTAAGTCGAAATCAAATACTTTATCCCTGAGAAAGGGGAGTCGTTTTTTTTATAAATGATGGTGGACATCAAAAATTGCAGTAAGCATCAATTTAGGTAAAAATTATCTAACTTAAGACATAAATCAGAGGCATAAATGAAAGCGGTAATACTTGCGGGTGGACTTGGCACACGAATGACTGAAGAAACTATTCATGGTCCAAAACCGATGGTGCAAATTGGCGGTAAGCCAATATTATGGCATATCATGAAGTTATACTCGTTTCATGGAGTGAATGAGTTCATAATTTGTTGTGGTTATAAGGGTAATCTGATTAAGGAGTATTTTTCTAACTATTATTTGCACATGTCAGATGTGTCGTTCAACTTACAAGAAAATAAGATGGAAGTACATAGTGAGAGAGCCGAACCGTGGCTTGTTACCTTGGTGGATACTGGTGAAAAGACTATGACAGGTGGAAGATTGAAACGATTAAAGGATTACTTAAAAGATGAAAAAAGTTTCTGCTTTACTTATGGGGACGGGGTCTCAAATATTAATATAAGAAATTTAATTAATTTCCATAATGAGAACAAAAAGATTGCGACGATTTCAACTGTACTTCCAGTTGGAAGATTTGGAGCAGTTGTTACCAAGGCCAACTTAGTCACAAAATTTATTGAAAAACCAAGAGGTGATGGAGGGAGAGTCAATGGTGGTTTCTTTGTTCTATCACCGAAGGTACTAGACTATATTGAAGGAGATCAAACAGTTTGGGAGGAAACTCCAATGGAGAAGCTCTCAAAAGAAGGGAATATGGTAGCGTTTGAACACGATGATTTTTGGCAATCCATGGATACGGTGAGAGATAAAATGTATCTGGAAGAATTATGGACTTCGGGAAAAGCACCATGGAAGGTTTGGGATTAATAGTTGTTCGCAAAATACAATATCTTATGCGTAAGCTAATTCAGAAATAAATTTCACCTATTAAAAAGGCTTCATAGGTTTTTAGTAAGTAGAGTTAAAGGGCTCTCTAATATAATGAATGCATCGTTGGTTATTAAAGAAGATTTAGTTAAGATTATTAAAGATCTCGAGCATCATTTACTTGACCTTGGTGACTCTAGATTTCTAATCACCGGAGCGGGTGGATTTCTTGGCTTTTATCTTGTAAACGTTTTAGCTTTCTGGAATGAGTGTAATCCCAATAAAAATATACTCATTTATGCTTGTGATAATTTTTTGAGAGGAAAACCTCATTGGCTTCAAAAGTTGAATGAATCTAATAAATTAGTATTGCTGGAACACGACATTACAAAAAAACTACCTGAAAAACTTGGATCTTTTGATTATATTATTCATGCTGCATCCATTGCATCCCCTACATTTTACAGAAAGTACCCGATTGAAACGATGGATGCAAATGTGAATGGACTTAGACTCATACTTGATAGATGCGTAAAGGATAGATCAATTAAAGGACTTTTATATTTCTCTACAAGTGAAATCTATGGAGATCCTTTCGAATGCGATATTCCAACACCAGAAACCTACCGTGGCAATGTTTCATGCACAGGGCCAAGGGCTTGTTATGATGAATCTAAAAGATTTGGAGAAACTTTATGTGTATCTTTCTCTCAAGTGCATGATGTTCCAGTTAGAATAGCTAGACCTTTCAATAACTATGGCCCTGGCTTGAAGATTTCTGATGGCCGAGTGCTTCCTGATTTTTGCTCCAATATATTTTCAAATCAAGATATTATTCTTCTCTCTGATGGTAGCCCTACAAGAACCTTTTGCTATGTATCGGATGCGATCACAGGATATTTTAAAATATTATTCGCTGGCAGAAATGGGGAAGCCTACAACATTGGAGTTGAAAGTCCTGAAATTTCTATGCGAGAGCTTGCTGAAAAAGTAATTAAAATAGGGTCGGCTCATTTCAATTATCAGGGCAATCTCATATTTGGAAAAAGCTCTGAAAAAGAGTACCTAGTTGATAATCCTCAAAGAAGGTGTCCGATAATCGAGAAAGCGAGAGGAGAATTAAATTATAAACCATGCGTTGATATCGATACAGGCCTTCTAAAGTCAATGTATTGGTATGCAGAGAACCTCGAATAGATATGGCAAAGATCTCAATTATCGGAACGGGTTATGTTGGGTTAATTAGTGGCGCTTGCTTCTCTGAAATTGGTCATCATGTTACATGTGTAGACATAGATGAGTCTAAAGTTGGTTGTATAAATAATAAAATACCCCCCATCCATGAAAATGGACTGGAAGAATTACTAAATAAAAATGCTGGAAATACTCTTTTTGCCACAACTGAGCTCCATGAGGCAGTTTTGAATTCTGACTACACTTTTATAGCGGTTGGAACACCCTACAAAAAAGATTACATTGATCTGACCTTTATAAAAGAGGCTGTTAAACAGATAGGGGTAGCACTGAAAGATAAATCTACATATCACGTTGTAATTGTGAAGAGTACCGTAATTCCAAAAACAACATCTAACGTAATTAAGCCACTACTCGAAGAATTTTCTCAAAAAAGTGTTGGAGCTAATATTGGTTTAGTTATGAATCCGGAGTTTCTCAGGGAGGGTGTTGCTATAAATGACTTTATGAATCCAGACAGAGTCGTTATCGGAGGATCAGATAAATATGCGAACGAATTAGTTAAATCATTATATGACTTTTACTTTAAAACCGATTATGTACTCACAGATAGCACGACTGCTGAGATGATCAAATACTCAGCCAATAGCCTGCTAGCAACTCTTATTTCTTTTTCAAATGAAATCGGCAACTTGTGTTCAGCTATTGGAGTTGATTCTCAAGAGGTTGAGAAAGGTGTTTCCTTAGATGAACGATTTTCACCATTTGTTAATAATGAAAGAGTCTTTCCTAACTCAATTAAATATTTAGAGGCTGGATGTGGCTTCGGTGGGAGTTGCTTTCCAAAAGATGTAAAGGCACTTTGCTCTTTTGGAGTGAGTCAAAACGTTAACATGCAACTACTTAACTCTGTTATAAACATTAATAATGTTCAACCTCTGAAAATTATCTCAATACTGAAAAATAAAGTTCCAAACTATAAAGACAAAAAAAATATTCTCATTCTAGGCGCAGCATTTAAATCAAATACAGATGACATAAGAGAATCAGCAACAATACCAGTAATCTCATCTCTCTTGGAAATGCACACTAAGATCTCTGTGTATGATCCAATTGCTGGAGAAAATATAAAAAACTTATTTCATGAAAAAATTTCTGTGAAAGATGACCTAGAAGCATCAATCAGGGAAAATGACATCATTATTCTAATGACAATGTGGGACGAATTTATTGATTTACCAGAAATTATCAATATGAACAACCCAGATGTTGATCTAATTGATGGCAGACGTCAAATACGAAAGGATTCAGTAAAAAATTACTATGGAATTGGTTTGGGATAAAATTAGAATCTACTCTTCTACTTTGTTTATACTAACCTGATCTCTCAATTAAAGCATTATAAGCTACTAAAACTAAGGGTTTATGGTTAAAAGTTTTAATTTCCGTTGATTATTCCTAATGACAGACCAATTTATAAAGTCGTCATAAAAATGGGATTTAGAAAAATCATTCTGTAGAAAAAGTATAACCCCAAAATCATCAATAAAATTAAACACGGAATCCTTGAGGTATACGGTAAAGAGGGAATCCAGACTAGATAAGAAAATATTGTTAGCTCCAAGAATCGATGCGCAAAGACAGGCAACCACATAAAACTATACCAGAGTGCTAACCCCATAACTGAGACACTGAACCATGGCAGCATTTTTTTCGGCAGATGATTTAAATTAAAAAATCCAATCATGATTAATATTAAAAATATTATGTTCCGAGAGGACCATGGATTTATGTTGTTTAACCCCAATTCGTTGAGGGTGACACTTTGCGTCAAGTAAAAATCTATGATTGGGATGATAGTTACAATATAGTTTATGCTCATGCCAATGAAGCCAGAGATAAATATTGGGTAAGAGATCACCAATAACTTGGATCTTTTATAAAATATTTCAACAAAAAGAATTAATGGAGCAAAAATAATTGAGCTGTAGTGAAACGATAGACCAATCAAGATCCATATTGATCTTTTAAAATAACCAATCTTGTTATTCACTACCAAATATAAAGCCCAGTACATCACACCACATGCTAAGGAAATCCTAACCTGAGTCATCTCATGTATAGGCATTATTAGCATCGCGTAGATAAACATCATCAAAACGTAGTTACGAGTTTTCCTAAGAATCATGAATTTAGGAAATAACGAAATCAAAGCTAGAAAAAATAAATAAATGGTAAAAGAGTCGTGGCCCATTAATGCCTTGAAAAGATTTGAAATAAAGTGGAAACCCGGCTCAAAACGACCGCTGTAGCCACCAAAAGATATCTTTTCATAAAATTTTAGATAGCTAAAATAATCTCGGTCATATCCAAAAACTCTCAACATACACAAGATTGATAGACCAAAGATCAGAGAAACAGCCAGTAAGGTTCGGAACTCAATAAACAGTCTATGATTTTTAGTGGTCATTTGTAGATCAATTCTTTTCTATATACAAATTTAATCAAAACTCTAAATAAGCTTAAAATCCATTGAGGATAGACCGAGAGTATATACAGTAAAAAATAAGGGATACCACTATGTTCAATTAGCCTCGCTCTGAAGTTTGTGAGTACTTCATAATCATAGCCTCCACTTTCTCGGAGTTTAAGAAGTAATCTTATGCTAAATAATCGAGTATTTTTTGAGTGTGCCAAAATAGTCTGTCTTTTTAAGGACAATTGGTAAATATCGGGTAAGTTTAAGACAGCAGCTTCCCAGTCACCAATAAATACGGACAGCGCATTATTCAACCAGTAGCTCTGACTCGATGCAACCGCTTGAATTAGCCTTTCATTGACCCAATAAAAAGAGCAATCAATTGATAAATAATTAAAAATAAGCGCTATTTGTGGAAAATTCTTTGAGCGGTCTAAATTACAATCTTGCAATTTTGCAATGACTCTTTTCGAGTAAATAGTGGCTCCAGTATAAGTTAAATGCCACCCAAACTTTTGAAGAACCTCCGAGGGGTCCTTATACTGTCCGCTAGAAAAATCGATATTTCTATTTAATTTATTGACACTTATTATGTCACAACCACTCCCATTTATAGCTGCTAACACAGTCTCAAGACAACCTTCCTTTAACGCAACTCGATCACCAAGCACCCAAATGTACTCTGAATCACCAACTAATAATGAGGTTATAAAATTTTTATCATGCCCAAGGGTCCGTTCATTTCTGATATAGAATAAATTGTCAAAATTTTCTTTCAAATTACTACATACATCACGAATATCATGACTTTTGCTGTCATCTAATATATAAACTGGAATATCCAGCCCCATAGAATACTCCAAAATTTTTGGAATGTTGGCTCTGAAAGAATCAACTCGTTCATAAACGGGTATAGAAATGGATAACAACTGGTTCATCTTCAAATCCAATATTGAATTCTTTATTCTTGTAAGCTTTTCAAATCCAGTGAGCAAATATATTTCTTCAGTCCCTCGCGTATTCCAAGCGGTTTAAATGATATTGCTTCGCGTAATTTGTCCACACTCACATCAACAATTTCCTTATCAAAACTTCTCTCATCACAAATTTGAATATTGGCCTCTAATTCAAGTATTTCGTTGATTATTTCAATAACCGTATTAACGCTTAAAAGCGTTCCACTACCCACATTGAAAGTCTCATTAAAAATTTTGTTGTCGATTAATGATAGAATAGCGCTGATTAGATCGTCGATAAATAAAAAGTCTCTGGTCTTTGGGATAGCGCCAAATTGCTTTATCGGGTCCAATTTGATAATAGATAATATCGAATTCTCAATCAAACCCTGAGTACTATTTACATTATCCAGGTCTCTCCCATAAACATTAGTGGGACGCAGAACAAGAAAAGGTAGCCCCTCTCTGTGTTTCTTTTGAATATATCTCTCAAGTATATACTTTGAATAACCATAAAATGTTGTTGGGCCAAGTTCACTCTGCTCTGACAAAGGATGGGGAGAATCACGGTAAATAGCTCCGGCAGATGAAAGATAAATGACAGGGATTTGTAGATCACAGAATGTATCAAGGAGAGAAAGTGATGGTTCTATCAGAGTGCTATATTCTTTAAAAAAACACTCTTTTTTACTGGAAGGCACAAGTCCACAAGCAAAGTGAACAAAGAAGTCCAATTCTAATTCTCTAAGGATCAGAAAATCAGCGACTTCGAATTTTTTTAATATATCGATACCATCAACATCTTGATTGCGAAAACATTCTGATATTTTCCAAAAATCTAAAACCTCAGACTTCTGTAATATATAGACTCGATCTCCACGATTTATGAGTGCTTCGGAAAATTTTGAGCCAATAAACCCGGTTGCACCAAAGATCAAAATATTCATTCTAGAAAAGTCTCTCACTAAAAACTAACATTTTTGTATGGACTGAAAGCTTTTAGATAATTATTAGGAAATATTAGCATCATACGTACTCGAAATCTTAATATTTATTTTATTTGAATAAGTTCGTCGAGCCGAGGTTGCTGCAAGACATGATTTAGTAATTTAAATGCCCTGTCTTCAAAGTTTGATTTAGCTAATCGTGGAGCTAGTTGCATACAAAGATCGATTTTTGACAAAAGTTTGTCTATGCGAACTAAAATTTTCGCTTCACGCATTAAATAAATAAAGTGTTGAGCGCTATCATTTACCAAATCATAGTTATTTGAATCTGAATCAATTACGATGAAAGGCCTACGAGATAAGATTCTTTGGTACATTAATGAGTGGTAAATATTATCGAAAACAACGAGCTGTGCTTTTTCTAGCTCCCGGTTCGATGTTCCATGACGGATATACTTTGAAAAAACCTTCTGACTATCTGGATGAACACAAACACTGCATTTTAATTTCCATTTTCTTGAAATTAGATCAGCCATCTCAGTGAATACTCTAATCTGTTGCTCGTTTTTTTGTGATGAAAGTATAAAAATACATTCACGGCAAATTCTTGGGAAAAAACGCTCTCTGTATCTCGTAGGGAAAACATTTTTAGCTCCAGTTCCCCAAAAATACATTAAATCACATCCATCTTTTTCTAACTTATGTCCCACATGATTTTTGTTGAATCCATACCCACCGCCATGTTGTACATAAAATAGTTTGCTCGAATTATTTTTTATTAAAAAAGAAAGGATTGGATCGCCCATTAATCCATATGCACTTGCGAATACCGTATTAACTCTAACGTTTGTCAATTCGTGATTTTTATAATAA
>MDTG01031612.1_pt1 | contig 14874 bp, 11 predicted proteins | sample 811421 | NCBI WGS metagenome assembly MDTG01 (sample SAMN05326645, study PRJNA326480) | marine metagenome | isolation source: seawater | place: Pacific Ocean: South East | collected 2011
CCGCCTGGGGTCGCGGCTCTACGTGGTCACCCGCTCCGGCCTCGAGCCGCTCCCAGAGCTGGAGGCCGGACACTCGCCGCTTCCGAGCGGAGGCGGCGCCCGCGGAGAGCCCGAGCGCCCCGCCGGGGGAGGGCTGCTGGCGGTCGTGCGAGGTCGCTGACCCCGCCTCGCGAAAGTCCATGAACCTCGCGCCCCCCGAGCGCGCGGGGTAGTACTCCTCCATGCACCACTTCCACTACCGGGAGGGGGAGCTCTGCGCCGAAGAGGTCCCGCTGCGGGACCTGGCCGAGCGCTACGGGACGCCCCTCTACGTCTACAGCCACGCGACGCTGACGCGGCACATTCGCCGCTTCCAGCGCGCCTTCGGCGACGACGTCCTGGTGGCCTACTCGGTCAAGGCGAACCCGAACCTGGCGGTCATCGCGGCCCTCGCCGCCGAGGGCGCGGGCGCCGACGTCGTCTCGCGGGGAGAGCTCCAGCGGGCCCTCGCGGCGGGCGTGCCCCCCGAGCGGATCGTGTTCGCGGGGGTCGGCAAGCGGCGCGACGAGCTGGAGCTGGCGCTCGCGCGCGGGATCCTGCAGCTCAACGTCGAGGTCGAGGGGGAGCTCGAGCTCCTCGACGAGCTGGGGCGCGCCCGCGGGGCGCCCGCGCCCGTGGCGCTCCGGGTCAACCCCGACGTTCCCGCGGACACCCATCGCTACATTCAGACCGGCAACAAGGCCGACAAGTTCGGGATCCCCCTCGAGGAGGCCCCGGCCATGTTCCGCCGCGCGGCCGCGCTGCCCGGCGTGGAGCCGGTCGGCGTGGCCTGCCACATCGGGAGCCAGATCCTCCGGCTCGAGCCCTTCGCCGAAGCCCTGGCGCGCGTCCGCCAGCTCGTGCTCGACCTGCGCGCGGAGGGGATCGACCTGCGCCGGATCGACATCGGCGGGGGGCTCGGCGTGCGCTATCGCGACGAGACGCCGCCGACCCTCGAGGACTACGCCGGCATCGTGCGCAAGGCCGTGGGCGACCTGGGCTGCGAGCTGGCCGCCGAGCCCGGGCGGGTCATCCTCGCCAACGCGGGGGTCCTGCTGACGCGGGTCCTCTACCGCAAGGAGGTCGGCGAGAAGCGCTTCGTGATCGTGGACCAGGCCATGAACGACCTCCAGCGGCCGGCTCTTTACGACGCCTTTCACGACGTGTGGCCCGTGAAGGAGGCGACTCAGCGGATCCCTGCCGACGTGGTGGGGCCGATCTGCGAGACGAGCGACTTCCTCAGCCGCGACGGCGACGTGCCCGACGCACAGCCCGGGGATCTCCTCTGCGCCATGTCCGCAGGGGCTTACGGGCGCTCCATGTCGAGCAACTACAACAGCCGCGCGCGCGCCGCGGAGGTCCTCGTGCGGGGAGACGAGGCCTTCCTGATCCAGGAGCGCGAGACCCTCGAGAGCCTGTGGGCGGGCGAGCGGATCCCGGGCTTCCTCGGCGGCTGAGCTCTCCTCTCGCGGGCGCTTGATCGCGGGCCCAGCGCGGGTCAAGTTGGGCGCCGGCCGAGGAGGGCGCCATGACCACCGTCACTCAGACCATCCCCGTCGTCGACCTGACCCATCTCCAGGGCAGCGGACCCGAGCACGAGCAGGCGGTCAAGGTCCTCGGCGACGCCCTGCGCGAGGTCGGCTTCTTCGCCTTGACCGGCCACGGCGTGAGCGACGAGTTGGTCGAGCAGATCTACGGCCTGGCCCAGCGCTTCTTCGAGCTGCCCGAGGAGCAGAAGAAGGCCTACGAGCGGCCCGAGCTGAAGGGCCAGCGCGGGTTCACGAGCTTCGGGCGGGAGCACGCCAAGGACTCGCCCGCGGCGGACCTCAAGGAATACATCTCCTTCGGTCCCGTCGGCGACGTGCCCTACCCGGACAATATCTGGTTCGACGAGGTGCCCGAGCTGAAGGACGAGGTGCTGGGGCTCTTCGACCGCCTGCAGACCTGCGCGCGCGAGACGCTGCTCGCCTGCGGGGAGTACCTCGACCTGCCGCGGGAGACCTTCGCGGGCATGATCGAGCAGGGCGAGAGCCTGCTGCGCATCCTCCACTACCCGCCCGTGCCCGAGGATCGCGACGTGGCCAGCGTCCGCTCGGCGGCGCACGAGGACATCAACTTCATCACCTTGTTGGTGGGCGCGACCGCCGAGGGGCTGCAGCTCCTGGATCGCCAGGGCGAGTGGCAGCCGATCCGGGCGATCCCGGGGCACATCATCATCGACTCGGGCGACATGCTGCAGCACCTGACCAACGGGTTCTTCACCAGCACCACGCACCGAGTGACCAACCCCGACGACGACCGCGCGCGGCGCTTCTCGATGCCCTGCTTCATTCACCCGCGGCCCGAAGTGGACCTGACGCCGCTGCCGGCCTGCGTGGAGCGGACGGGCGGCGAGGCGAAGTTCGAGTCGATCAACGCGGGTGACTTCCTCCGGCAGCGCCTGGAGGAGCTCGGGCTCTAGCGCATAGGCGAGCCCTCGCTCGTGCCCGTGCCCGTGCCCGGAGATCGAGTCCTGAGGAGCTGTCTGTCAGCGACAGCTCCCTTCGTCCTCGAATTCAGGCACGGGCACGAAGCACCATGCCGGTTCTCCCTCGGGATCCAGCCCCCTAGATCTCGCTCGTCAGCACGAAGCGCCAGTCGCACCTGCCCATCCCGTGCTGGATCACGCTGGCGCTCGAGCCAGGCTCGTGGCCAGCGGCCTGGACCGCCCGGTCGAGCGGGTCTCCGGCGGGCGTGCAGAACATGTGGGTCGCGCCGGGGAGGGGCTCCGTGTGCGTCTGGCGGGCGACCTCGGGGCCGTGGACGAGGTGCAGCAGCGGCAGCGGCTCGCCGGTGCTCTGGAGCACGATGTCCTTGACCCCGCTCAGCGAGAGGTAGCCGACCGGCCCGCGGTGCTCGCGGACGAGCGGCTCGAGCGCGCGCATCTGGTCCGCGTCGCACGAGTAGAGCTGGAGCGTGGCGGCGAAGTGGATCGGGGTCCAGCGCCAGTGGCTGGCCAGGCGCACGACCGGGTTCTCGCCTTCGGCCGGGTTCATCGTGATCGCGTAGCCGCGCCGGCAGCGGAGCACGTTGGGGAGGAAGGACGCGCGCAGCATCTTGAGCGGGATCCGCTGGCGGCGGAAGTCCGGGTGGACCTTGAGGTCGCAGAGGTACCAGGCCGGGCGCGGCCTCCTGCCTGGAGCGCAGGGGACCTGGCGGAGGATCCCCGCGGCCACGGCCGCGACCCGATCCCCTGCGAAGGCGGCGTAGTAGACGAGGTCGCCCAGGCGGTCGAAGAAGGCGAAGTAGTCCGGGCCGTGGTCGATCTGGAAGAAGTCGTCCCCGAGGGGATAGACCGCCGCCGCCTCGAGGGCGGCGATCCGCTCCAGCACGCCTGCGTCGCGCTCCTGGTCGACGCGCTTGACCCGCACCGGCTCCATGGGGCAATGGTAGCGTCGCGACCCGTGAGTGACCTGCCCGACTGGATCCTGGCCGCCCAGGCGCTGCCCCTCGCCTTCGCCCTCGTGCGCGAAGACCCGCTCCAGGACCAGGCCCTGGTCCGCCAGCTCGCCGCCGAGCGTGGGTCCGGGCTCGCGGTGCTCCAGATCGCGTCGGGCGGCTGCACCGCGGCCCTCCTGGCGCGCGAGCCGGCGGTGGCGCAGCTCCACCTCGTCGACGCCAACCCCGCTCAGCTCGCCTTGAACCGGCTCAAGCTCGGCCTGCTCAGCGAGGAGCCCCGCACCCGCCGCGAGCTGCTCGGGCACGACCCGCTCCCTGCCGCCGAGCGCGCCGAGGGCCTCGCCGCCTTAGGCGTTCGCTGCGAGGTCGACCTGACGCTCCTGGGGCCGAGCGCGCTCCTCGCCGAGCGCGGGCCCGATCGCTGCGGGCGCTACGAGGAGACCTTCGCCGCGCTGCGCCGCTCCCTCGGGGACCCGGCTCCCCTCGAGCGGCTCCTGCTCGCGCCCACGGGCCCCGAGCAGGCTTCGCTCCTCGCCGAGCTCGAGCCCGAGCTCGCGCGGGCCTTCGCGGAGGTGTTCGCGCTGCCCGGCCTCGTGGCCCTCTTCGGACCCGACGCCACCGCGAATCGTCTCCAGCCCTTCTCCGCCCACTTCCACCAGCGGACCTTGCACGCCCTGCGCGACCCGACTCTCCCCGCGCGCGAGAACCCCTACCTCTGGAGCGTGCTCCTGGGGCGCCTCCCGCCCGAGGTCGTCCTGCCCTGGCTCGAGCTCCCCGCGGGCCATCCTACGGCCGAGGTCACGCGCGAGCAGGCCTTCGTGGCGGACGCGCTGCAGCGCGCCGAGGGCCCCTTCGACTACGTCCACCTGAGCAACGTGCTGGACTGGCTCGACCCAAAGAGCGCGCGCGAGACCCTGGCGCGGGCCTGCGCCAAGCTCCGCCCGGGCGGGCTGCTCTCGGTGCGTCAGCTCAACTCGACCCTCGACGTGCGCGCGGCGGCGCCGGCGGACCTGCGCTGGGAGGCCGAGCGCTCGGCCGAGCTGGGCGCCCTCGACCGGAGCTACTTCTACCGCGAGCTCCACGTGGGTCGGCGGGGGTAGCCAGCCGGACGCACCCCCGTGGGCAACATCTGCCCATCGTCCTCGCGACGAAACGCATTCACTGGACCTGCGGCCGGCCCGCGCCGTGCCCCAGAGCCTCGGCAACCCCTGCTGGAGGCTCCGTGAACCCCATCGACGACCTGCTGATCCGCGCCACCGAGGCCCTCTGTGACGACCGCCTCAGCGAGGCGATCTCCCTGGCCGAGGAGGCCATCGAGCTGACTCCCTTCCGCGACGAAGCCTGGGGGCTGCTCGGCGACGCCCAGACCCGCCAGGGGCGCTTCGAGGACGCGCTCTCCTCCTACGAGCGCGCGGGCGCGCTCGCTCCGGGCTGCCGCCGCGCTCCCTTGAGCCAGGCCCGCGTGCTCGAGCGCCTCGGGCGCCTGCGTGAGGCCGAGGAGGCCTGGCGGGAGGCCTGCGCTCGCGAGCCCGACTTCCCCGACACTCACCTCGCCCTGGGGCGGCTGCTCTACCGGCTGGGCGAGGGCGAGCAGGCGCTGGTGGCCCTCGAGCGCGCGCTGGAGCTGGCCCCCGCCGAGGTCGCCGCGCACTGCCTGCGCGGGGACATCCTGGTGCGCCAGGGGCAGTTCCCCGCCGCCGAAGCCGCCTATCGGGGCGCGCTGCGGGTGGCGCGTCGCTACGGGCCGGCCCAGCGCGGGCTCTCGTTGGCGCTCGGCGCCCAGGGGCGGATCGAGGAGGCCAACGCGGCGCGCCCGGAGGGTCCGGTGGACCCCGGCGAGCTGCGCGAGGTCGTGCTCGACCCGCCGGGGCTGGAGCCGGTCAGGGCGCGCTTCCGCTGCCGCCCCGGCGCCGACGCCGCGGACGCGGAGGAGCTGGAGGGGATCGCCTCGACCCTGGCCGCCGTGGCCGGCGGCTTCCTCGGGCAGGAGCTGCGGCTCTCGCTGGGCGTGGCGCCGATCCTGGCGCGCCCCAACCCCGCGGGCGAGGGCTGGCTGCTCTTCGAGCCGGACTACGGCGAGGACGCATCACCCTTCGACGACCTGGTGCCGGAGGTCACGGTGGCCGTCACGAGCGGACGCGCGATCGCGCGCTTGCACGCGCGGATCGGCGCGCCTCCCTGCTTCAACGACCTGTTGCTGCGGGCGCGGGTCGATCTCCAGTGCCTGTTCTCCGAGGAGCTCCGGGTGGAGCGGGTGGGCGCGGTGGACCGATTGGACTCGGGGGTTCGGATCGGCCCCTCGACGCCCGGCTTCGCCCAGGCGGTCCGGCGGGCGAGCGCGCCGCCGCTGAGCGTGCTGGTCGTGACCGAGCCGCGCTTGCTGCAGGTGCTCGCGCTCCCGGTCGGCTGGAGCGCGATCGTGCGCGGGGCCGAGGTCGTCTCGGTCCGCGACGCGCGCGGTCGGGAGCGCCTGGATCGCAAGCGGCGCTCGGCCTGAGCGGCGGATCGCGCCCGCTCGCTGGGGCGCGTATAACCCAGCCCATGATCGAGATCGAAATCGCCGGACCCGGCAAGAACGCGCTGGGGAGCGAGCTGATGCGCTCCCTGCTGGACCAGATCCGCGCCGCGGAGGGAGCGCCCTTGCTCCTGCGCGGCGCGGGGGACGCCTTCTCGGCGGGGTTGAACCTGAAGGAGGTGGTCTCCCTGGATCAGCAGGAGATGGAGACCTTCCTCCGCCTCCTGGTCGAGCTGACGACGACCTTGTTCGAATACCCGGGCCCGACGGTGGCGCTGGTCGAGGGGCACGCGATCGCGGGCGGTTGCATCCTGGCGCTCTGCTGCGACTACAAGGTCGGGGCCAACAACCCGAAGGCCCGCATCGGGCTGAACGAAGTCGGGCTGGGGCTGCGCTTCCCGCCGCGGCTGCTGAAGCTGCTGCGCTACGTGGTGCCGCGTCTGGAGCCCGTGATCCTGCACGCTGGGTTGTACGGGCCGGAGCAGGCGCGCGCGTTGGGGCTGCTCGACGAGGTGTGCGAGCACGCCGAGGAGCGGGCGAAGGGGTACCTGGGCGAGCTGGCCAAGCACCCGGCTGAGGCCTACGCCGTGGCCAAGCGCGATCTGCGCGCGGGGGCGACGGACGTGGACGAGGCCGACGAGCAGGCGTTCATCGCCGAGGTCGTGCCGACCTGGACCTCGGACGAGCTGCGGGCTCGGATCAACAAGCTCCTCGGCCGGTAGGCCGGTAGGCCGGTGGGCCGGTAGGCCGGTGGCCGGTAGGGGTGATGCTTCGCTGAGTCGTGGGCGCGCGGACAGAGCGAGCATCGACTGGGAGGCGGAGCGAGGGCTGGCTGGGTGAGGCGAGCTCGGCGCTGGGTAGCGTTCGCGGGTTGATTCCTCGTACGAGGATTCCCCCGGGGGACGGTTCCTCATACGAGGATTCCCCTAAGGGGACGGTTCGTTTCGCGAGCTTCCCCTGGGGGGACAGTTCGTTTCGCGAGCTTCCCCTGGGGGGACAGTTCGTTTCGCGAGCCTCCCCTGGGAGGACAGTTCGTTTCGCGAGCTTCCCCTGGGGGGACGGTTCGTTTCGCGAGCTTCCCCTGGGGGGACAGTTCGTTTCGCGAGCTTCCCCTGGGGGGAAGGTTCCGGGCGACCGTTCGCGAGATTCCTCACGTGAGGAATCGGAGGCGATCGAGCGCCGCGCGAGTGTCGCTCTCGCACCCCCTCCCGCCCTCACTCGATGCGCGAAGTCTCAGGGCGCTCTCGAGTCAGCGACAGCACGCCCCCCGTCCGCTCCCGCGCGCTCCCGCGCCTACTGCTCCATCTCGCGCACGAGCTGCGCGTAGCGGCCGCCCTGCGCGAGCAGCTCGTCGTGCGTGCCGCGCTCGACGATCTGCCCCTGGTCCAGGACCAGGATCTGGTCGGCGTGGCGCACGGTGGAGAGCCTGTGCGCGATCACGAAGGTCACGCAGTCTTCCGCGGCCTTCGCGAGCGCATCCTGGACCTTGCGTTCGGTCGCGGCGTCCAGCGCGCTGGTGCCCTCGTCCAGCAAGAGCACCTGCGGGTGGCGCACGATCGCGCGCGCCAGGGTCAGGCGCTGGATCTGGCCGCCCGAGAGCTGGCTGCCCCGCTCGCCGACGACGTAGTCGTAGCCCCCGGGCAAGGCCTCGATCTCGTCGTGGATCTGCGCCTGCCGCGCGGCCGCCTCGACCTCGGCGTCGCTCGCGTCCAGCCGCCCGTAGCGAATGTTCTCCCGGACCGTGTCGTTGAACACGAAGGGCTGCTGCGGCACCACGGCCAGGCGCTGGAGGTAGCTCCGCAGACGGATCTGCGTCAGCGGGCGCCCGTCGATGCACACCTGCCCCGTGTCGGGGTCGAGGTGTCGCGCGATCAGGTCGAGCAGGGTCGACTTGCCGCTCCCGGTCGCGCCCACGATCGCGGTCGTCGTCCCGCGCGGCGCGTCGAGCTCGATATCCCGCAGCACGGGCTCGAGCGGGTCGTAGCCGAAGCTCAGCCCCTTGATCGCGATCCCCTCGCGCACGGACTCGAGCTCGGTGGCCTGGGCGTCGTCGCGGATCGGCGAGCTGAGCAGGAAGAGCTCGTGGACGCGCTGGAAGCTGGGCAGCGCGTCCTGGACCGTGTTGTAGGCCATGGCCATCGACTTGGTCGGGCGATACATGAGCATCACCAGCGCCGCGAAGGCCGCGAAGCGACCGGCGTTGAGCCCCCACACCTTCGTGACGATCAAGTACCCGCCCGCGAAGACCAGCAGCGGGATCGTGCTGTCGTTCATCAGGCGCAGCATGGAGCGGGTCAGGGTCCGCGCGCGGATCACCCCCAGCTCGGCCCGATAGGCCCGATCGGTCCGCTCGCGGAACTTCTCTTGCTCGTGGTCCTCCCTGCGGAAGGCCTTGACCAGGCGGATCCCTGCGAACATTTGGTGCATCGACTCGAGCACGTCGGCCAAGGCGCCCTGGCGGTCCCGCGCGCTGCGGCGGATCGAGCGGCCGCCGAGCCGGATCGGGATCAAGACGGTCAGGGCCAGGGCCGCCAGACCCACCGCCAGCTGCCAGGAGATCAGCAGCGCGCCCACGTAGAGCACCAGCAGCCGCACGGGCTGGAGCACGTAGAGGGTCGCCAGGGGGAGGATGATCCCGTTGACGCACTTGGAGAGGTCGGTGTTGAGCCGCGCCAGGAGGTCGCCGCGGCGCATGCCGCCCACCTGGCCCGCGGTCAGCGAGAGGCTGTGCGCGACCGCCGAGCACTGCAGGTCGTAGAAGATCTCGGCCACGATCGTGCGCGAGGTCGCGTTCTCGGCGTAGCGCAGCCAGGCCAGCGCGACCGCGAGTCCAGCGGCGATGAGCACGATGGCCTTCAGGGTCAGGTAGGCGCTGTTGAAGCTGGCCTGCCGGGCGCGGACTCGCGCCTCGAGTGAGAGCGCGCCGGCCGCCGCGCGCTGGGTAGGAGTCGCAGCAGTGGGCGAGGGCAAGGCCAGGCGCTCGGCGGCGAGCTGGAGCGCGACGGCTTCGGCGAGGACCGCGCGCGGCTCCTCCTGATCGGCGGGAATGTCGAGGTCCTCGGAGAGCAGGACGCGCCGGCTCCGCTCCAACAGCTCGGCGAGGGGATCTCCGTTCCAGCTCGGGTCTCGCGCGGCGCGCCCGGCGAAGGTCACGAGCTGGTCGGGGGAGACCGTGGACCCGCCGTGGGGTGGCGGCTGGGAGCTCGCGGTGAGCGCCTGACTGGCGGGGGTGCTCGCCGCCTTGACCCACTGGTCGTCCCGCTTCTCGCCCTCCTCGTCGCTGCCGCGCAGCAAGACCTTGTTGAGCAGGTCCTTGAGCAGCCAGGCCTGGCCGACGTCGCAGGCCGAGGCCCCGAGGGTGAAGAGCACCACCAGGAGCGCTGTGCGCAGGTGCGGCCGGAAGTAGGGCAGCAGGAAGCGCCACGCTTCGCGGGGGGCGCCGCGGCGTCTAGGAGGGGACTCGGCCTCGGTGGACGGGACCTCGCTCATCAGGCGCACAGGATAGCGGCAGATCCCCCCTGCGCTCTCCCTGGGTGCAATCGCCACCACCCGACCCAGGATCACGGCCAGCCGATCGCTGGCCTATCTGGCGTCCGGCTCGTACGCTGGGATCGTGGACGAGCACCTCCGCGAGCTGGAGCGGCGCGCCGACCTCGGCGACCTGGTCGCCGCAGGCCGGCTGTTGACCGAGCAAGTGCGCGCGGGCGACCTCTCGGCCGCGACCCTGGAGCTCGCCGCCGAGCTCGGCCACCCGGCGGCCTGTCGCGCCCTGGATCGTGACCCGCTGCAGCCCAGCCTGGAGGGGCTCCTGCAGGCCTCGCGCGGGGACCCGCGGCTGCTGGTGCGGACGCTCTACGCCGCCGCCCAGCTCAGCCTGCCCCGCTTCGAGCTCTGGCTCCCGACCGAGCGGGGGCCCCAGCAGGCCCTGGCCGCCTGCGCCGAGTGGCTCGCGCAGCCAGGCGAGGAGCGCGCGCTGGCCGCGCACGAAGCGGCGGGCGAGGCCCGCCTCGCCGCGGGGCGAGTGACCTACGCGCTCCTGCCGCGCCACCAGCTGGGGATCCTCAGCCGCGGCGAGATCACCGCGTTGGAATACGTCGCATGGACGGCGCAGGACGCGGCGCTGGGGGCGTTCCGCTGCGAGCTGACCGAGGAGGAGCCCGACCCCTCCTCGCTCCATCGCCTGGCGGAGGCGCGGATCGAGAGCGGTTGGGACGCCCCCGGGGAGCTGGCGCGCCGGCTGAGCCGTGAGCTGGGGCGCTGGCTGCTGGCTAGCGTGGCGGCCGCTCCCCAATGAGGGGCCGCCGGATCGACCGCTTCCAGGTCCTGGGCGAGCTGGGGCGAGGAGGCTTCGGCGAGGTCGTGCGGGCCTTCGACCCTCAGCGCGGGCGTGAGGTCGCGATCAAGTATCTGATCCGCGGCGACCTCAAGGCGGCCCGTCGCTTCGAGCGGGAGGTCGCGGCGGCGGCTCGCCTGATCCACCCCAACGTGGTCGCGAGCCTCGAGAGCGGCGTGCACGAGGGGCGCCCCTTCCTGGTGATGGAATACGTGGAGGGCAACACCCTCGAGAGCCTGGCCTCGGGGCGCGAGCGCGCCCTCTCGCCTTCGCGCGCGGCCGAGCTGCTGCGCGAGATCGCCTGCGGGGTGGCCTACGCCCACAGCCAGGGCGTGCTCCACCGCGACATCAAGCCGGCCAACGTGCTGGTCGATCGCAAGGGGATCGCGCGCCTGCTCGACTTCGGGCTGGCCTTCCTGGTCGACAGCAACGAGCGCTTGAGCCTCACCGGGGCCATGCTCGGGACGCCCTTCTTCATGGCGCCCGAGCAGGCCGTCGGCAAGCGGGCCGACGAGCGGACGGACGTCTACGGGCTGGGGGCGACGCTCTACTACAGCCTGACCGGCGAGCCGCCCTTCGCCGACAGCGCGAACCCGCTGGTCGCGACCCACGCCACGCCGGCCGAGCCTCCCAGCAAGCTCCGCCCCGAGGTGCCGGCGCCCCTCGATCGGATCGTGCTCCGCGCCATGGCCAAGGAGCCCGAGCAGCGTCAGGAGTCGGTCGAGGCGATGATCGCCGAGCTCGACGCCTTCCTGCGCGGGGACTCCGGCGCGAGCCGGCCGCGCCGCTTCGCGGCCGCGCTGCCGGGCCTCTTGCTGCTCTCGGCCCTGGGGGCGGCACTGGCAGGGGGCGCGCTGCTGGCCCGCTCCGTGCCGGCGGTCGCGCAGAGCCCGACCCCGGCGCCGAGCTCGACCCCCGCTTCCACCCAGGCGGGCCCCGCGGCAGAGAGCGCCGACGCCGACGCTCAGCGGGCCGCGGAGCGCGAGCTGGCGCAGCGCTGCGAGGGGCTGCTCGAGGCGATGGCCCCCGCGAGCGCCTTGACGAGGCCCATCGAGCGCGCGCAGCGAGCGGGCGCCAGCGAGCAGGCGCTCGAGACCTGGCGGGCGTGCCAGCGGGTGCTGGCCGACGCGGAGGCGCTGCAGCGCGACGCGAGCCGGGGGGGGCCGCCGGAGCCCTTCTTCGTGCGGCTGGACGAGCTGCGTCGAGCGGCCGACCAGCGAGTCATCCTCGTCGATCGGCTGCGGATCGAGCGCGTCCGGCTCGAGCTCCGCCGCGGGCGGAGCGAGGAGGCGCTCAAGACCTTGCGGCCCCTGCGCGGGCGCTTCGAGGGAGCGGCCGACTTCCTCTATTGCCTCGCGCTCTACCGGCTCGGGCGCTACAGCGAGGGGAACGCGGCGTTGGAGAAGCTCCGCAGCGACGGCTCCGCGTTCTGGAGCGCCTTGGCCTACGTCATGATGGCGAGGGGCTCGCCCGAAGCCGAGCAGGCCAACCAGGACCAGCTGCAGCGCAACCCCCACCCCTACGCTCCGCCCGAGCTCGAGCTCCACCGCTTGAGCGTGCTCGTCGGGCAGCGCAGCGCGGCGGAGGCCAGCCGCGCGCTGAAGGGGTCCCTCTACGGGGACGACGCCTACCTGTGGTGCGTCCTCGTGGCCCGGCGCGGCGGTCAGGCCGAGCAGCGAGACCTCGTCGCGTGGTTGGAGCGGATTCGAGACCTGTGCGGGGAAGAACACCTGCCGCAGCTCTATCACCGCAACCAGGGGCTGCTGCACCTGACCCAAGGCAGGTTCTCCGAGGCGCTGACGGCCCTGCGGCGGGCCTCGCCGGGGCAGGGAGGAGAGGTCTCCTGCTTGGTGCTCGAGGGCGTGGCGCTGTGGGGGCTCCTGCGCTTCAACGAAGCCGCGGCGTGCTGGCGGAAGGCTCGCCGGCAAGACGAGACGGGCGCGTTTCGGCAGGTCTCGGGGCTGGGCTTGCCGACCGCTCGACTGGCCGCCGAGACCGAGATGCTCCTGCCTCCAAGGCGGATCAGGCAGCTCGAGCCGGCGCTGGAGCGCGCCGCGCGGCTCGCGAGCGCCTTTCCAGAGGGTCAGCGAGAGGAGGTCGCGACCCTGCTCGAGGCGGCGACGCGGGGCTTCCCCCTCGCAGCCCTGGAGCCCTTCTTCCGCGCCTGCCGGGCGCGGGCCAAAGACTCCCCGGTCTATCGGCTGCTCGAGGCTCGGATCCTCCTCTCCCGGTGCGCCTACGAGCGCTGTCAGGCTGTCCTCGATGAGCTGGCGGAAGCGGGGGGAGGCGCGAGCTCGAGCGTGCTGAACCTGGGCTTCGACCTCGCGCTGGCCCAGGAGGACAGCGATCGCATCGACGCCGCGATCTCGAAGCTCGAGCAGAGAGGCGACGAGGGGGACCAGCGCCTGGCCGCGGTGTGGCGCAAGTGGCACAGCGACGACGCCAAGGCAGCCCTGCAGCTAGCGCTCGAGCTGCGGGCCAAGCACCCGGACCAGCGCAACCTGGTGCCGCTCACCTGCTACCTGCTGCGCAAGGTCGGACGGGCCCAAGAAGCGCTCTCGCTCGCCGAGTCCATGTTCCAGGTCTTCGGCTACTTCGACCTCGGCTTCGCTCGGCTGCGCGCGGTGCTCGCGCTGGAGCTGGGGCTGGGGGGCGAGAAGCTCGACGCCGAGCTGGCCCAGGTGGCCTTCGAGCGGCTGGGCGTGCTCGACCGGCTGGGCGACCGACGCGCGGCCCTGGAGCTCGCGCGCGGCGCCGTCCTGGGGAACCCGAAGGGGGTGTGGTTCCACTCGGTCCCCTACTGGCTGGTGCGTTACCGCAGAGGCGGAGCGCCCGACGAGTCCTATCACGCGGTGGCTGGCGCGTATGCCCTCCTGGGCGGGGGCCCCCGGGAGGACGTGCTCGACCACTGGCAGCACGTGCGCCAGGCCTTGGATGAGAACTACGTCTTGGCCTTTCGGAAGCGCTTCGGGGAGGACCCGCCGACCCAGGGTCGCTAGCGCGCGCCGCCGTCCGGGGCCTTGGGCGGGGGGGGCAGCTTCCAGGGACGGCGGCCCGCGACCCAGAGCGGGCCGTCCTTGATCCCGGGGTCGTAGGCGCGCAGCTCGAGGGTCACGTCCACGCTGGTCGCGTCGCGCTGGAGCAGCAGCTCGTGCAGCTCGCCCAGGCTCGTGGTGCGGCCAGGCTCCATCGAGATGAAGGACACCTCGCCCAGCTCCCCGTCGTCCTTCTTGAAGCGGACCAGGAGCGAGTAGCGCCGGCGCGCGGGGTAGCCCTCGCCCTCGGGGATCGGGGCCCAGTTGAAGCGGATCTGGTCGGCGTCGACCGCCACGTCGATGGGCGATGTCCAGAGCGCGTAAGGCGGGGCCTCGGTCACGCCGCCCTCCGGGGGGAGCTCGAGGATCTTGCTCTCGACCCAGGACTCGTCGCTGGCGTAGAGGAACACGCGCGGCTCGCGCGCGAAGGGCGGGAGCTTGGCGCGGTAGCGCCCATCGCTCTCGAGCTGGGCGGGGCGCTGCACGTGCCGGCCGACGTCGACGAGGGACACCCGCAGCAGCGGCCCGAGCGCGCGCCCGTGGATCTCGCCCACCGGACGCCAGCGCTGGGCGAGGACGAGCAGCAGGGCCGAGACGCCGAGGCTGAACACCGCGAAGGCCGCCAGCCAGGTGTGCCGCCGACGGCGCGCGCTGCCGGTGTCCGCGGGCTCGGCCTCAGGGCTGGGCGGCGTGGGCTCGGCCGCGCCGGTCGGCTCGCTCTCGCTCACGCAGACTCCCGCGCCAGGCGAACGCGCTCGCCCGCTTCGTGCAAAGCCCACTCACCGCGCAGGCGCCGGCCGGAGAAGCGCAGCCGGTAGCTGGACGCGCGCGGGTCTCCCTCGAGGTCCTCGACCTGGCCCCGGTCCCAGATCCGCACCTCGCCCCGGTCCTGCGAGATCGGCCCCTCGTAGTCGAGGTAGCGCCGGCGGTGGTCGAAGCTGCGCCGCCCGACCACGCCCTCGGCCCGCGGCGCCTCGTCGAGCTGGAAGGTCACGAGCACCTCGCCGGCCTCGATCATGAGGTCGTAGTGCAGGTCGCCCGGCGCGACCTGGTGCTCCTGGACCACGAAGGCGCGGGGCGAGCCGTCCACCCGCTCAGTCGCTGTAGGCCCCGGCGGGGGCGGCGAGGTAGGCCTCGTAGCGGCACTCGGGCGCCAGGGGGCACACCATGCGCGGCGCGATCCCGCCGAGGTCCAGCTCGAGGGGCTGCTCGCAGCGCGGGCAGATCGGCCGGGTGCTGGCGGGCGCGCTGGCCTCGTCCCAGCCCGCCGCCTGGCGCAGCTCGCGGACCGTCGCGATCAGGCGCTCGGCCGTGTACTGCATCTCGTCCCAGGTGTTCTTGCGCCCCAGCGAGAGGCGGAGCGAGCTGAGGCTGCGCTCGGGCGAGAGCCCCAGCGCCGCGAAGGTCGGCGAGAGGCCGCCCGCGCGGTCGTGGCAGGCGGGGCCCGTGGCGAGCATCAGCTCCGGAACGCGCTCGGCGATCTCGGCGCCGGTCACGCCCAGGAAGGAGAGGTTGAGCGTGTTGGGCAGGCGATC
>MDTG01153180.1_pt1 | contig 14874 bp, 13 predicted proteins | sample 811421 | NCBI WGS metagenome assembly MDTG01 (sample SAMN05326645, study PRJNA326480) | marine metagenome | isolation source: seawater | place: Pacific Ocean: South East | collected 2011
TCTTTAGAAGACTTAGTGAGAATTATTTCAATTGGAGAGACTGATATTTCTGGATTCAAGGTTTTATATTTAATGACTTTAGCACCTCCAGACAACCTTGCTTTAATATATTTCTCTTCTTCAATAGGAGTAAGCCAAGAATTATCTTCTATTTTGTATACAGTTTTACTTGTAGAGGCGCCATTTTCTACTATCTGAATAAATTCATTTCTATTTTTAAATTCCCATACCTTGCTTGTTTTACTTTCTCCAAGACTTGATTCTGTTCTCATAAATACTGGTTCGCCAGAAGTGCTATCCACTTGCCAAGTTGTACTTGTAAGAACATCAATACCTACAGATCCTCGACGCATACTTAATTTTGTTTTTGTTTTCAATTCACTATTTTTATCAGAATCCGAAAATGAATAATTAGAGTGACCTACTTGCTGTCCTCCTAAAAACAATGCATACCAACGATCATTCTCTGCTAAAACTACAGAAGAAAATACCATAAAAAAAATACTTACTAAAATAAACTTAAATTTAAAATCACTTAATAGCTTCATGAAACCTCCTGGGGACGCAACAGAGGAAATAAAATGACATCCCTAATTGAAGTTGTACTTGTCAACAACATTACCAATCTATCTATGCCAATTCCAAGGCCTCCTGCAGGAGGCATTCCCACTCTAAGAGCATCAATAAAATCTTGATCTAAAGAACGAACAGATGCACCTTCATCATTATCTCCTTCAAGCTGATTAACAAACCTATCCAATTGAAGATCTGGATCATTAAGCTCTGTGTACGCATTGGCTATTTCCATTCCTCCGATAAACAACTCCCAACGATAAGACAAATCTGGATTGTCCTTGTGAGGTCTTGTTAAAGGAGATATTGCTGATGGATAGTCAACTAAAAAAGTTGGCCTTAACGGGTCTATTAATTTCTCCGCATACTTTTCAAACAAATCTGATACTAAAAGCCAATGATCTTTCTTTTCTGCGTTTTCAAAATTCTCCCTTATTGATTTTTTTCTTACTAAATCAGTATTTTCCATAGAAAAGCCAAGAGCATCTTTAAAACAATCCGCATATGTTTTTCTTACGAAATCTTGTGTGTAATTTATCTCTCCCTCTTCCCATCTAATTATTCCGTTATTGCTGGATATCTCTTTTGCAACACAACGAATCATTTCCTCTGTCAAATTTAACATTGTTTCGTGATTTCCAAATGCCTCATATGCTTCGAGCATTGTAAATTCAGGATTATGTTTTCTTGAAATACCTTCATTTCTAAAATTCCTATTTATTTCAAACACTCTCTTCATTCCACCAACTAATAACCTTTTTAAATAAAGTTCGGGGGCAATACGAAGGAAAAGATTTAGACTTAAAGCATTATGATAAGTTTCAAAAGGTCTTGCTGCAGCTCCTCCAGCAATTGATTGCATCATTGGTGTTTCTACTTCAAGAAATTTTCTTGATTCCATAAATTTTCTAATAGAAGAAACAATCCATGAACGCTTTTGAAATTTTTCTAGTGCTTCTGGATTAGCATACATATCAACATAACGCCTTCTCGCTCTAAGCTCTTCATCAGCTAAACCATGATGCTTTCCTGGAGGCGGAGCTAAGCTTTTAGAATGCAATGAGATATGATCTGCCCATATACAAATTTCTCCCTTGTTTGTAGCTCCAACTGGGCCATCTGCAACAACGATATCACCATAGTCCAGCTTTTTAGCCAATCTAAAATCTGCATCTTTCAAACTTGATTTTGAACAACTTATTTGTAAATCTCCAGTGTCATCTCTTAATACAAAAAAAACTAATTTCCCCATCGCTCGATGTTGAATTACTCGACCACTAACTTTGGCACTTTTCCTTTTATCAACGAAAGAATCGGTCTCTCGATTTGAGTATGCATCATGAGACTCCTTATCAAACAAAGATTTAGACTCTTTCAAGGAGATCAGACCATCAACGCGATTGCCCCAAGGATCGATTTGAAGCTCATCTTTGATCCAAGCAAGTTTATTTCTCCTTGCAGCAACAAGCTCTTTCTCATTAATTACAGATTCGTCTTGAGAAGTATTTAGATTTTCTTTATTCATACGGAGAGTTTATCGTCCCTTCTATTTAAAGGGGGAGTATTAATTTTAGGTTCTTGATTAATCAAGATTCTAGATAGATTTTTTCTATGCCTAAAAATAATCAAGCCGGAAATAAATATACTAAACAAAAGTGGGCCTCTAAAGTGCTTAATGAGAAAATAGAACTCTCTAGACAAATTATCAAATTTCATGAATTCTTCTTGATTCAATTGAGCAAAAGCTACGGCGATCAGGAAAACTACAACAGGTAACATTAATGCCGTGAGAACACTAGCCAAAGAGATATAACGAGTTACATTTGCAAAAAATAAAAAAACAAGTATTAAAAATAAAAAAACAAATGTAAAAAAAGGATAAAAAGCACACAAACAACCTGCTGTTGTTGCTACTCCCTTGCCTCCTTTAAAATTCAAATATGGTGTAAATATATGCCCTAATATAGGAGCCAAACACAAAAATGAGACACAAGTTAAATCATATGGAAGTATATACAAAGGATTTTTGCCCCAAAAATCCATTAAGTATGTAAAACAAAATAGTGGGACAAATCCCTTTTGAAAATCCAGTAAGAAACATATTACTCCAGCTGTTTTTCCACATTCTCTAAAAACGTTAGTGGCCCCTGGGTTGCCAGAACCTTTATTTAAAATATCAATATCGTAAAAAGAAGCAATAAAAGTTGCCCATGATGGAATAGCCCATAAATAAAAAATAATAAAGAATAATAAAATATATCCTATGCCCATGGACCGTCTTTCTGACCAAAAGAAGTATTAAGTGAACGTGCAACAGCTATTCGCTCATCTTCCTTACATACTAATCTTTGTCCTTTAGCTGAAAGTATTAAATCACTTAATTGTACTTTGCCATCATTAAAAACAACCATTGATTGTGTTGCTCCCGAAAAAAGTGCCTCTACAGCTGCATGTCCAAATCTTGTAGCTAATACCCTATCTGCTGCTACGGGTGCACCTCCCCGCAAAACATGCCCAAGTACTGTCGTTCTAGTCTCTACCCCTAAAGACTTTTGAATTCTAGAAGCAACTAAGTCTCCTATTCCTCCAAATCTCTTTGAGTCTCCAAAATCCTCCTCAACATGCCTAGCAATTACTTGCTCCTCTCCATCAAATTTTGCACCTTCCGCTACCGCTACTATTGCAAAGCCTTTATTACCCGATCGTCTTTTATCTATAAAATTTATGATTGATTCCAAATGAAATGGCAACTCAGGAATTAAAATTACATCCGACCCGGAAGCAATTCCAGATTCCAAAGTAAGCCATCCTGAATTTCTACCCATTAGTTCACAAACTATAACGCGATCATGACTTTCTGCCGTAGTATGCAAACGATCTAATGACAAAGTTGCTGTCGTCATTGCGGTTGTAAATCCACAAGATAATTCTGTACCAATAATATCATTGTCAATTGTTTTTGGAATACCTATACATGGAATTCCGAGTTCAACAAATGGCAATAGTCTCGACATTGTTCCATCACCACCTATTACTAACAATGCGTCCATAGAATATTTTTTAATAACTTGTAAGCAATCTTCCACCGCATTTCTGACTAAAGGAGAACCGTTTTCATCTTTTGCATAAATATAATTTAAAGGATCACATCTGTTATTCGTACCTAAAATTGTACCACCTCTATTTATAATCCCACTTAATCTTTCGAAAGATAATTGTTCGACTGAATCTTCAATAAGACCTTGAAAGCCGTTTTTTATCCCAAAAACTTCAGCATTATGTTTAGTAATAGCACTTTTCCCTACTGCCCTAATCATAGCATTTAAACCTGGACAATCTCCACCACCTGTTAACAGTCCTATTCGCATGTACAAACCTCCATAAAAAAATTTCTGTAATTAGGGTAGAATACGCTCTTGGAAGAAAAAAACTCTATATACCGATCACCACTTTCTTCGAGATATGCAAGTCTAGAAATGCAGCAAATCTGGTCAGAAGATCGTAAATATACAACCTGGAGACGTCTTTGGCTTGCTCTAGCTAAAGGACAAATGAAATTAGGACTTCCAATAAATAGTTCCCAAATCACAGCTTTAGAAGAAAATCTTGAGAATATAAACTATCAAAATGCTGCGAAATATGAAAAAGAACTCCGCCACGATGTGATGGCTCATTTACATGCTCTTGGAGATTTAGCTCCTGAATCAAGGCCAATACTACACCTAGGAGCAACCAGTCAATATCTAAATTGTAATACAGAACTTATTCAACTAAATGAATCCATGAAATTGATATTAGAAAAAATTAACTTATTGATTATTTTATTAGGAAAGAAAGCTACTGAATGGAAAAATATTCCTGTTATTGGATGGACTCATTATCAAACAGCTCAACCCACTACCGCTGGAAAAAGAGCTGCATGCTGGGGATATGATTTTTTTTTAGTAGTTGAATCAATTGAAAATAGCATCAATTCTTTACGCTTTAGAGGGATTAAAGGTGCAACAGGAACACAAGCATCATTTTTAGCTCTTTTTGATGGCGACAAAGATAAAGTAGAAGATTTAGATAAATTTATTACAGAATTTATGGGATGGAATATAAACAAAAGACTTACAGTTACAGGTCAAACTTACCCTAGAGTTATCGATAGTTTGATTTTAGGAGACTTGGCAGCTGCAAGTTCTGTGTTACATAAATTTGCTACAGATATTCGACTATTATCAAATTTAGGAGAAATACAAGAACCATTTGGAAACAAACAAATAGGTTCTAGTGCGATGCCATACAAACGGAATCCTATGCGATCAGAAAGAATCTGTGCTTTATCTAGATTTGTAATGAATCTACTCCCGAACTCTTTACACACAAATGCTACTCAATGGCTAGAAAGATCTCTTGATGATTCTGCAAATCGTAGACTTACTTTACCAGAGTCATTTCTTGCATTAGATGGAGCACTTGATCTAGCAATTAATGTTGCTGAAGGAATGATTTTAAATATATCAATCTGTGCTAAACGTCTTAAAAAAGAACTTCCATTCTTTGCTAGTGAAAATTTAATGATGGCAGCGACTGCTCTTGGTCATGATCGACAAAATGTGCATGAAATGATTAGAAAGTGCAGTATGAAAGCTAAGCAAGATTTAGCAAATGGTTCAGAAGAAAATACGCTACTAAACTCATTAAAAGAAAGCCCATTATTCAAAGAGGTTGACTTTGATTCAATAACCGATCCTTCAAAATACATAGGCTTAGCTCCTCTACAGGTCGAAAAATTTGTATCAGAAATTGTTACACCAATAAAAAATAAGCAAAAAATTTTAAAAATAAGCAAAGAGCCTTCAGTTTAAATACTTATTTTTTGGCTTTAAAAGCTGTTTTTATATACCAAGTGTAATATATTGGCTTTTTTAGTGTAAAAATCAATCTTTCTTGCTTCAAAAGTACCTCAGGTTGTCGATAATGATCAAAAAGGCTCGTAGAAGCCATAAAAAGGAGGCATCTGATGGAATCATATGAGAAACTCAAAGAGCTTATTGACGCATGTGCCGATGATGTAGCAAAGTGTGACGGCGGTAACAAAGCTGCAGGCACACGAGTTCGAAAGGCAATGCAAGACATCAAAAATGCGGCTCAAGAAGTTCGAAAAGGAGTCCTTGCTAACCGAGAGGGATAGCTTGGTTCCAAAAAATTCTAATCTATAAACAACGCGTAGCGATTCAAAGCTACGCGTTGTTTAATTAGTTAATTGGGAAAAATATGGATAAGTATTTAAGAAAAAATCCACTGTTCGACTTAAGTGAATTTGATTTATCAGCAACCTGCATGAATCATGAAGATATCAGTAATTTCAACCCTCAATCTGGAGACATGAAGCATCTAGATCGTGTCATTTGGATTAATGAAGACGCCACTCAAGGATTAGGAATAAAAGAAATTAAAGAAAATGAATTTTGGGTTTCTGGACATATTCCAGGCAGACCTTTATTTCCTGGGGTGCTTATGATTGAGGCTGCTGGACAATTGTGCTCTGTAGTTTATCAAAAATATAGAAAAGAAAAAATTTTTATTGGTCTTGTAAAACTAAATAATTTTTCATTTAGAGGAACTGTCTGCATTGGTGATTTACTTTATTTAATGATGCAAAAAGTTAAGTTTCAAAATAATATATTTATTTGTACTGCACAAGGTATTGTGAATAATTCTGTCGTCTTTTCTGGCGAAATTACTGGAATGCCTGTATAAAATTAGACTTATGAAACTTGTTCAACCGATTGTATTTGAACCAATATTAATTGAAAAAATTTGGGGTGGTCAAAGTCTAAAAAATCTTGGCAAGCAACTTCCTCCTGATGTTAAAATAGGTGAATCATGGGAAGTTGCTGATATCCCTAATTGTGAAAAAAATAGAGAATCTATAGTTGCAGAGGGACCTTGGGTAGGGTGGACTTTATCAAAGCTAATTAAAGAATATGGTGATCAATTGCTTGGAGCCTCTTCAACTGATAATAATGGATGCTTTCCACTATTGATTAAATTTCTTGATGCCTGTGACAATCTTTCTGTACAAGTACACCCAAGCGAAAAGTACGTGGCAAAAAACGAAAATACGTTTTTAAAAACTGAAGCATGGATAGTTTTAGATTCGAAGCCAAACTCATATGTTTATGCAGGATTCAAAAAGAAAATAACAAAAGATATACTTCGTACAGCAATTAGTAGCAATACTATTGTCGATCTATTACATCGAATAAGAGTATCTAAAGGAGACATTATTAATCTTCCAAGCGGCACTTGTCACGCTTTAGGTGCAGGAATTATGGTTGCGGAAATACAAACACCTAGTGATACCACTTTTAGAGTATGGGACTGGGGAAGACAAGACAGGACTCTACATATTCAAGAAGCTATTGAATGTGTTGACTTGGATACGGGACCGATACATTGCACAAAGTCAGTATGTCTTGAAGAAAATAATCATTTTAAAACTGACAGAATTTTAAAGAATCAGTTCTTTAAAATCGATCAAATAACAGTTAAAAAATCTTCAAATATAAATCTTACAAGAACAGGAACAGTTCAAATAATCATTTGTACTGATGGAGAAGCCGTTATTGAATCTAATGGATCACCAGTTATATGCAGTCAAGGTGGGACTGTCACTATCCCCGCAGCTTCTGACAACGTTTTAATTAGATGTGGAAAATATGCGAGCTCGTTTTTAATAATAGAACCCAAAATAACTGCTTTAGTAAATAAAAAAATAGATAACATTTAAATCTATAAAATAAGTTTATTAAATTTGATTTTAAGTGTTTTATTTATTAATTTAATTTAATATGATTTGCCCCATAAAACGCGCTGCACACTATCTTCTCCCGTAAAAGCACACTTTCCGGGACCATCTTCGTCATTAATAGGAATGCATCTTACAGTTACTGCAAGATCTTTTTTGATCTTTTCTTCTAATTCACAACTCCCATTAAAATGCGTTAATGCAAACCCACCATCAATTTCAGATTCCATTCCCTTGAAGAAAGAATAAAAGTCATCTTTGTTATCTATTTTTTTTGTATTTTCATCTCTATATTTTTTAGCAGTTGCAAGCATGCCGTCTTGGATTTCAGAAAGAATATTTTCTATATTTTCGATAAATAAAGATCGTGGCATAGATTTCTTTTCTTTTGGCGACTGATCTCTACGAGCAACCATTACGGATTTCTTTTCAAAATCCCGAGGTCCTACTTCTACTCTTAATGGAGCGCCTTTTTTAATCCAATTCCAGTTCTTTTCTCCTCCTCTAAGATCACGTCGGTCTACTTGAACTCGAATAGGAGCGCCGTCATAGGTCTTTGCAGAAATTTCTTTAGCCAAAGTATTAACCCACTCTTCTATTTCAGAAGGATTATCAGCTTTAAAAGTAATAGGTAAAATTACAACATGAATCGGTGAAAGTCTAGGAGGAACCCTAAGTCCATCATCATCCGCGTGCGTCATTATTAAACCACCGATTAAACGAGTCGATACTCCCCAAGAAGTTGTCCATCCAAATTTACGCTTTTCATCCTTATCTACAAATTGAATATTTGCTGATTTTGAAAAATTTTGACCTAAAAAATGACTTGTGCCTGCCTGTAATGCTTTTCTATCTTGCATCATAGCCTCTATAGAAAATGTTTCTACTGCTCCCGGAAAACGTTCCGCTTCACTCTTTGTACCTTTAATAACTGGCATCGCGATAACCTTCTCAGCAAATTCTGCATATAAATCTAAAATCATTTTTGTTTCTTCCATTGCTTCTTCTGCAGAAGCATGAACAGTATGCCCCTCTTGCCAAAGAAACTCTGCCGTACGGAGAAACAGTCTTGTTCTCATTTCCCATCTCATTACATTAGCCCATTGATTAATCTTGAGTGGCAAGTCGCGCCAACTTTCAATCCAACCGCGATAGACCTCTCCAATAATTGTTTCACTAGTAGGTCGAATAATAAATGGCTGCTCTAGCTCACCGGCTGGTCTTAGCACTCCATCCTTATCTTGCTCTAAACGATGGTGTGTGACAACAGCACATTCTTTAGCAAATCCATCAATATGGTTTGCTTCCTTCTGTAAATATTCAAGAGGAATTAAAAGTGGAAAATAGGCATTTTCATGACCCGTTTCCTTAAATCTAGTATCCAGATGCTCTTTCATAGATTCCCATATTGACCAACCCCAAGGACGAATAACCATACATCCTCTAACTGGTGAAGATTCTGCAAGCTGAGCTTCTTTAATTACCTGTTGATACCATTCAGGATAATTTTCTATACGCGTAGGAGTTATGGCATTTGTTTTCTTAGACATTGATTCAGCATAGTATGACCAATAGGAGCGCTTAAGTGTGAAAAATTTCAATTCAAATTATTCAACCTTTTTAAATCAATTTATAGAAGCAATCTCAGACATCAAGATAGTTCACTCTTTATTTGCTCTTCCATTTGCCTTATTTGGGTCTGGAATCGCCTTAAAAGCTCGACTCGGAGAAAATTCTTGGATTTCTAACTCATCATATTTAATTAGCTGTACTTGCCTTCTACTTGGATGCATGATTACCGCGAGAACCTTTGCAATGCTAGCCAACCGGATATTTGACTCAGAAATTGATCTCTTAAATCCAAGAACTATGAATCGAGCCATTCCATCTGGTCGACTTAAAATAAAATTTGCAATAAATTTATTACTCCTATCTGCAGGAATTTTTGTTCTTTTAACCATTGGATTTGGATTGATTGATGATAATTGGTGGCCTCTTTATCTTTCGTTGCCAGTACTAATTTGGATTGGTCTATACCCATTTACAAAAAGATTTACATCTGCATGCCATCTTTGGCTTGGAATCTCACTGGGCATCTCCCCTGTATGTGCAGCTTTAGCTGTTTGGCCAGCTTCTCTTATCGACCCTACGTTATGGTTATTAGCTATTGTTGTTATATTTTGGGTAACAGGATTTGATATTCTTTATTCATTACAAGATCTAGATGTAGATAAGAAGGAAAACATTTATTCAGTACCTTCAAAAATAGGACCAAAAAAAGCACAAATTCTTGCATTAATTTTACATACGATTTCAATTGCCTTTCTAGTTTGCCTAGGATTAGCAATAGATGATTTAAAAATTTTATGGTGGACTGCTGTAACTATTACTTTCCTTTTAATTATTGGTCAACATGCAATAGTTTACATATGGGGTAACCAGAAAGTACTTTTTTCTTTTTTAATACTTAATATCTCCCTAAGTATTATTATTGGAACATCTGGCATAATAGATCTTTTTTATTAAGCTAAAAATTTTTTATAAATACCACGAATCTTTAACTTCGAAATGTAATTTCGATCGCTAGTTTGATAATTTTTTAGATACAGAATTCTAGTATAAAAACAAACAGCTATTTCAATCTCTCTTAAAAGACAGATAAATAAGTAAATAAATCTATAAAAGCAACAATCCAGAAGGAATTATTTACTGTTTGTCTTTTACTTCAAATTCCGCATCAATAACATCATCCGCTCCTGAACTTGCTGTAGCAGTTGCTGGCTCAGCTTCACTTTCGTCATCGGTTTTGTTTTCTGCAGCTGCCTCATATGCTGCTTTACCGAGCTCTTGTGACGCTGTTTGTAATTCAGCTAGAGCTGCATCAATAGGCTCTTTTTCATCACCTTTAAGTTTTTCTTCCAAATTAGAAAGGGCGCTTTCTATTTTTCCCCTATCCTCATTTGAAATTTTTTCACCCAACTCTTCTAGACTTTTTTTAGTCTGATGAATTTGCTGCTCTGCTCCATTCTTAAGATCTACAAGTTCACGCCTAGCCTTGTCAGCCTCAGCATGTTGTTCTGCATCCTTCTTCATACGATCTATTTCTTCGTCAGAGAGTCCAGAAGACCCCTTAATTTCTATATTTTGACTTTTACCTGTTGCCTTATCAGTAGCAGCAACTTTCAAAATCCCATTCGCATCTATAGCAAACTCAACTTCGATTTGAGGTGTGCCTCGAGGAGCTGGAGGAATATCTGACAAATCAAACCTGCCAAGAGATCGATTATCTCTCGCAAACTCTCGTTCGCCCTGGAGAACATTTATTGTTACTGATGGCTGATTATCTTCAGCTGTTGAAAATGTTTCTTTTCTAGAGGTAGGAATAGTAGTATTTCTTTCAATCAATTGTGTCATAACACCGCCAAGTGTTTCCAAACCTAATGAAAGCGGTGTTACATCTAATAGTAAAACGTCTTTAACATCACCCTGTAAAACCCCACCTTGAATAGCTGCACCCATCGCAACCACTTCGTCAGGATTAATTGACCTATCTAGCTCATCAGTTTTAAAAATCTCTTTTGCGATTTCTTGAACTCGCGGCATTCGAGTTGATCCACCTACCATTATAACGTCTGTGATATCTTGAGACTTTAAATTTGCATCTTTTAATGCCTGCTCGCATGGGCTTTTAATTCTATTAAATAATGATTCACAAATAGACTCAAATGTAGCCCTTGTTACTGTTATCTGAAGATGCTTTGGTCCATTTTGATCTGCAGTAATAAATGGAAGATTTATAGACGTTTCCATTTGTTGTGAGATTTCACATTTCGCTTTTTCACAAGCTTCTTTTAATCTTTGTAATGCCATAGCATCGTTACGTAAATCTATACCATCACTTTTTCTAAACTCTTCTGCAACATGATCGATCAATGACTGGTCAAAATCATCTCCGCCTAAATGCCCATCTCCACTAGTTGAAAGCACTTCAACAACATTATCACCTATATCAAGAATAGATATATCGAATGTTCCTCCACCCAAGTCGAAAACTGCTATCTTCGCCTGTGTCTTTTTGTCCATACCATATGCGAGAGCCGCTGCGGTTGGTTCATTAATCAAACGCTCTACCTTAAGTCCTGCAATCTCTCCTGATTCTTTAGTCGCTTGCCTCTGAGAATCATTAAAGTATGCGGGTACAGTAATGACTGCACGATCTACCGATTCACCAAGATAATCTTCCGCAGTTTTTTTAAGATCTTGAAGCACTATTGCAGAAATTTGCTGTGGTGTGTATTCCTCTCCCGCAGCTTCAATCCTAACTAAATCTTGACCAGAGCCTATAACACCATATGGAACAGTTTTTTCTTCTTGACTTACTTCAGACGCTCTTCGCCCCATAAATCTTTTTACTGAAAAAACTGTATCTTTAGGATTGGTTACTTGCTGATGCTTAGCTGTTTGTCCAACAAGACGCTCGTTTTTATCTGTAAATGCGACAACTGAAGGCGTAGTTCTATTGCCCGAAGCATTAATGAGAACCTTAACTTGGTCACCTTCCATAACAGAAACACATGAATTAGTTGTTCCTAAATCAATTCCAATAATTTTAGACATAAAAAGCTCCTTTCAATAGACAAACCAGACATATCAAGAGAATAAGTGCAATTCACATGCCATAAGATCCCCTAAAAAGTGGCTTAAACGGCACTTTAGAAACCGTATATTGAGTGGGAAGTAGAAAATACTGCCGATTTGGCGCTAAAAGATGCTCTCTCAGATTGAATACCTGACTGAAAACTTAAGTATTTAGGGCTTCTACTACATAAGGATCAAACTGCTGACCAGATTGATTATAAATTTCTTTTAATGCATGTTCCGAACTCATAGCCCTACGGTAAGGCCTGTCTGTTGTCATTGCATCATATGAATCTGCTACAGAAAGAATTCTTGCTATTAGTGGTATTTCTTTCCCTCTTAGGCCAAATGGGTAACCATTGCCATCAAAGTGCTCATGATGATACAAAATGCCATCTAAATATTTATCCATAAAAGAGACATCTTTAAGAATTTCCCAGCCTATTCGAGGATGATCACGCATCATTTCCATCTCATTTGTAGTCAAAATCCCTTTTTTACATAAAATATGAGCAGGAACGCCCACCTTTCCAATGTCATGAACCATGCCCGCAATCTCTACTATCTCAATCTTATTTTTATTCATGCCCAAGTTAGAAGCAATTTTTGCTGCAAGAAGTGCCACCCTATAAGAATGACCTCCTGTGATTGCATCTTTCTTATCTATAATATTTATTAAAGACTCTAACTGACAGCCTAATTTAATACTACAGTTTTCGCTAAAAACTAGAGATTCTTTTTTAGTAACTACACCTTTAACCATTTCTTCCCCTCAACTTCGTATATATTTTTAAATTACGCCATGATTCTTCGGCAACACCCATAAATTGCCATTAAAGAGTTTTTTTTATGACCGATAATTTTTCAATTACTAGCCATAACTTTCAAATTCCAGCTCTAAAAATCGCGGTTCTTGATTTAAATCACAAAAATTGTGCTTTTTACCATTCGATTTAATCTCACACGCGATTGCTGTTTCAGATGGATTTACAATTAAAATAACTCTTGTCCAAAATATTAAACCTAAAAACATAGAGAATACTAAAAAATAAGTAACAACATCGATTTTTAATCTTTTTACGTTTTTCATATTTTAACTCCTACTGACTAAAAGTAGACAACCTTAGAAGTTAGATTTTTCTTTTGATTTTTTTATAATTTTGGTTAATTAGTAACAAATATGGTTATATAAAAAAATTCCAAGACTCGCTGCCATCTCTTCCTGTGGCAGCGAAGTCTTGGAATATAGAATGACAATCTATAAGATTCTAAAATCTTTCAATGGTGGTACAATTTTTTATAACTTTTTTAATAAGTGAGAAAATCATGGATATAAAGCCGTTCAGAGCCTTGAGGCCAAAAAAAAACAAAGCCCCACTAGTGGCATGTCCTCCTTATGATGTAGTTTCTACTGAAAATGCCCAAAATATTATTGCAAAGAATCCATCTTCTTTTTTACAAATTCTTAGACCAGAAGCGAGCAATAACAGTTTCGATCAAAATATGAATAGTGAAAAAAGATATCAAATAGCCAAAAAAATGCTTATGAGTTTTGAAAAAGATGGTTCCTTTAAAAGAGATGGAGATCCTTCAATTTACTTATATCGTCAAGTTATGAATGGACGTTCTCAGACAGGAATAGTTGCTTGCGTATCAACTGATGATTATAAAAAAAATCTAATAAAAAAACATGAACAAACAAGAAAGGAAAAAGAAGACGATAGAACACTACATACCCTCACATTAAAAGCTAACGCAGGCCCTGTTTTTTTAACATATAAAAATAATAAAGAGATAAATTCTCTCATAGATCTTGACGTAAGTGAAAGATCTATTTTTCACTTTGTGGATGAAAATAACATCACTCATACAGGTTGGAAGGTCTTAAATCCTGATGAGTACGTTAAGGCATTTAAACAAGTTGATTCACTATATATAGCTGATGGCCATCATCGAGCTGCTAGTGCTTCACGAGCAGCCTCTATTTTAGAAAAAGAAAATACAGATAATTCAAAAAAATTTAATTGGTTCATGTCAGTTATTTTTCCTGCCTCTGATTTACAAATCTTTCCTTACAACCGAATAATTACTGGCATCGGTGATATTTCTGAAACCTTAATTTTAGATTCTCTTAAAAAAATAGGAGAAGTAAGTTCAAGAAACGAAACTAAAATTAATAGAGGCAATACATGTATATTTTACCAAAATAAGTGGTTGAATATTAAATTAAATAAAGCACCAGAAAAAACAAAATCAGCATCCTCTCATCTAGAAGTTTCAAGAATTCAAGACTTATTTTTAAGACCAACTTTTGGAATAAATGACCCTAGAAAAGACCCAAGACTTAAATTTATAGGAGGAATTAATTCAGAATCGATTATAGAAAGTGAAATTAAAAGTGACCCATCTAAGATAGGTATCGCTTTTCCGCCAACATCGATTGAAGATCTATTTTCGGTTGCAGACGCAGGTGAAGAAATGCCTCCTAAATCAACATGGTTTGAGCCCAAATTAAAAAGTGGGCTTTTTATTCATCTGCTCGATGGGAATGGTATTTGTTAAATTAAAACAAAACAAAAAATTGTCATAAAAAAAGAAAAAAAGGATAACATTATGCGCGTACTTATTATTGACACTATAAACGATATTGGCATAGAAAAGATAAAAGAACTAGGCTGCACGGTTTACTATGATCCAGCATTAAACCAAGACACTCTAATTGATGCCATAAAAAAGCACAATCCAAATATTATTATTGCCAGATCTACCAAGATTAATAAAGAACATCTGTCTATTTCAACAGACTTAAGTCTTATAGTTAGAGCTGGAGCCGGCTACGATAATATAGACGTTGACTTTTGTAA
>MDTG01160657.1_pt1 | contig 14874 bp, 16 predicted proteins | sample 811421 | NCBI WGS metagenome assembly MDTG01 (sample SAMN05326645, study PRJNA326480) | marine metagenome | isolation source: seawater | place: Pacific Ocean: South East | collected 2011
GGAAACGTTGGACAAAAAAGGATGGTTATAAAAAAAAGAAAATTAAAAAAAGAAAAAGAAACAGGCGGGTTAAAAAAGAATATTCTTTAAAAAATATTAGCAAAGATAAATGCGCACCAAAAAAGAAAGGAGAAGATTTAGATTTTTCATGTTACACGCCACAAGTTCTTTTGAAAATGCGCGACGTATGGAATACAAGGCATCCGGATTCAAAAATAGCTACAAATAACGTTAAAGAAATATGGGAAACACTAGCATATTATATGAAAAGTACATGTGGGAAAGAATCATGTTGGATTAAAAATAAATTATTTAAAGGGAAAATAGAAAAATCAGAACTAGATAATATATTTTCACCAAAACAACCTGAAGAATGGAAAAAAAATCCGAGGGAATGGTTGTCAAGTATTGAAATATTACAATTCATGAAACAATATGAAAATGCTTATCATTGTTTTGAATTTTTAGGACCAAGCCCAATAGATTATGATGAACATATATCTCATGGAGAATGTGTTTGGGAAGATTTATGTGAATTTGATTTAAAAAAAACAATAGAACGGGGAAAGAAAAAAATAGGCATTATTTTTAATTTGGATGAACATAACAAAAATGGTTCTCATTGGGTAGCCATGTTTGTAAATAGTAATTTAGGGGAAATATATTATTTCGATAGTTACGGAGATCCCGCTCCAAAACAGTTAAGAAAACTTGGTTGGGAAATACAAAAACAGTCTGAAAAAATAGGAAAAAGATATAAATATAAAAGCAATAAAATAAGACACCAATTTACTGAAAGTGAATGTGGTATGTATTGTTTATATTTTGTTGTAGAGCTTTTAAAAGATAAGCCATTTGATTTTTTCAATAAAAGAATATTAGATAAAAAAGTAATTAACTTACGTACAAAATATTTTAATAAAAATTAATTATTATATTTCATAAAAAATAATAATTATATAGCATTATTTTATACATGTTATCTAGAAGATATACTTTTTTAATTATATTTATCTTAGCTAAAGCTAGTATATATTTATATTTAGAATATTCTTATCTTATAAAGAAATATGAAAAACAAATAACAATAAAAAGTTTATATAAAAGTTCTGGTTTAATAGGAGAAAAAAATATTATAATGGATGATTTGGGCGATGAATATGAGATTGATGATAAATTTTTTACAGAAAAAGAAAAAAATAAATTATGGAGAGAATTATCTCAGGGAAATCAAATAAATATTGAATATCATGGAAAGGTGTTGCCGTTTTTAAACAATCATTTAAAAATAATAAATATGTCGTAAAATTTATATAAATAATAAATCATTATTTTATATAAATAAATCATGTCGGTTATCGCTGAAAGCAATAAATATATGCTATGGGATGTATTGAAAGGATTAGTATCAGAAAATGAATTACAAGTTAGAGATGTAGCCGGATTTAAAGAATTCTTTGAAAATAAATGTAAATTTTATCATTCTAAAAGATTTGATTATGATGGTTTAAGTGAAGTAAATAAAAAAATTATCGGTGAATGTTTTAATTTTTTAAAATCGGCATCAAATAACAATAAACTTTTAATGTTTAGAGACTATGAACAATTTGGAAATAAAAAAGTGGTCAAAACGATGTCAATTGGAAAGCGTTATAAACAACATGAGAAAAATTTTAAGAAAATGATTAATAAGGCAATGCCGGATGATATTGATTTTTCAGAAGAAGGAGACGCCCCCATAAGAGACATGGGAAATATGCTATCAAAGACGATGGAACAGCGTGAATCAGAATTAAATAATATAACACAGAGATATGATCAGGGCGACTCTTTAAAATGGTTAAACAGTGGTGGCGTGCCCAAGCTTACAATACATGACGATAATTTTGAATATTTAGATAATACAGCAAACAATGTCGAAATGGTTGTAAATGAAAAAAAACAACAGCCTATTAAGAAGGTAAAATTTAAAAGCAATTTAAAAGCAGAAATAACTAAAGAAACAAAGTCAAACAATGTAACAGAAATAAATACAAACGCAATGAGAGAACAACAAATGAACGAGTATTTTAAGAAAAAAAATAAAGAAATGAACGGAAATAAAACAAAAGAGGGTGAAATGTATTTAAGTAAGAGAGATATTATTGATGAAATTAAAAAAAGAGAAAAAGAAGAAAAAGAAAATGAAAATAGTAAAGAAAGTGTAAGTTTAACTTCAGTTTTTAGTAGTATGAAAGTTAAAAGTAAAGACAGTGATATAATCGCGGCGAAGCAACAAACAGATACGATTGATATAAATCAACGAGTAGATAGATTAGAGCAGTATTTATCTGATATAATAGTAAATCAGTTAAAAATCATGGAAATGCTTTCGCAAAAAAATATAAACGTAGATAGCTGGAAAGAAAAAACAGATGATATAGCTAAGGAAATAGAATATGTTATAGAAGAAAGTAAGCCGAATGATGGTATAGGTGATAAAGTCGAAGATAAAGTTGAAAATGAAACTATAGCTGAGCCCATTTAATTTCTATCAAACCATCTTCCACCAACAACAGCAGCAATCATATTTTCTTTCAGCTTAACAGTTTCAGGATTATCTTCGTTTTGCGGCCAACAATGAGGAGTAGCTTGTCTGGCGCGTATTCTTTGTCTAAGATTTGCTGCTATTTTTTCAGATGTTCCACTATCGGCTGAAATAGAGGGCAATGTGGACTTTTTATTGTATTCTATCTTCCAATCTAAAAGTTGTTGCTTTTGTTTTGGATATCCGTTCCAATATTTATCTACTTCCGATAGCTGAACGCAAGAATCAATCTTTTTTTCTAGGTGTGCATGTGGTATTTCTTCCCCTAGATTATTAGGATGTTCCAAGCCATCAATTAAATCAAAGAAATCTTTTACAACGTCAATGGAAACTTTAAAGAATTCTCTACCAGAGTTAATACGCTCAGAATATTTTGAAAGTAGATTGTGTAATGATGTTTCTTTTGCTACTGGATTAATTACCAGTTTTTTTAGAACAACTTCAAAGGGAAGCGGTACGCCAGTAGTAAATAACTCATTAGCACGAATACTAGGTAGTCTTTTTGGTGATTTTGTCATACCAACTTTAACCAAACCAGGCATACATGGGTTAATCATACAATAAATCCATCCAACATTGTTTTTATTTAAATATTCACTCATAATATTAGTATTTTACATATTTTAAAACTTAAAATATTTAAAATCAATTTTTATATTTTTTAATCATAGTCTTACCTTTTTTTGTCGGATGGGGAGCAAGTAAGCCAATTTTACGTTTGATATTAGATGTTTTATAGTCTTCCCAATCATATATAAAACCTTTTTTAGTTTTTTTATAGGAAGCGTCAACCATAACTTTACCCATACCAGGAATATTCATTTCAATTTCACCTTTACTCTGTACTTTTCGCACATTAATTTGTCGCTCATCATCTTTTTCATCGGTACTGTAAGATGGTTTATAGGTATATTTATCTGATTTAGCAGATGAAACTGAAAAACATTGAGCATATTCAGGAGTACCTGGTTTATTATGTATTTTACAGTCTATAGAGGTTGATTTAATAGCCAATAATATTTCTTCATTAATGCTTTCTTTAATACCCGATATTTCATCCAAAGCTTGGTCGCTAGTTAAAACAGTTTTCTTATCTATTTTACTTACATCTTTAAGACGCATTTCAGTTGAAATCATTGGTTCTCTTTTTTTGGGATCTTCAGCATCTGGATTACCGTAGATTTGTTTATCATTTAATACCGCCAAATACTTAAAAACCTTTACATTTCTATCGCTTTCGGGTAAATCTTCGTGACTACAAATTCTTACAGCACGACCAATGACTTGTTGTTTTCTTACAGGATGCCAATATGGTTCAACTAAATGAACATATCTTGTATTTTTTAAAGTAATACCTTCAGCTCCAGCGCTGGTAATCATGAAACATTTTGCTATTTCACCGTAGTAATTGTTTGGGTGAATAGTGTTAAGCTGAACTTTAATGTATGGATTAAGTTTATCCCATTGACTATTGAAAATTAAACGCGTAATATCTTTTACTTCAACTGTTTCAGTTCCAGTAAATAAAGCAAACGCATCATTTTCTCTAACGTCTTTTAGATTTGTAATAACATATTCGTTAATAGGTATTTCTGAATATATTGCTTTTCCAGTGGCATCTTTATTTTTGCCGACTTTAAGTTCCACAAAACCATTTGCTTCCAAAACAAGTTTTAATATACCAATACCTTCAATGGTTCTGAAATTGGAATATAATAAATGTGTTCCCCTGTTTTGAGGGTCGTTAATAATTTCAACAATTTTATGAAATTTAGGGGATAATTCCTTCAATCCGTCGCCTGTTAGATATCTTTCACCATTTTCGGATAATTCATCCAACGCCGCTTTAATTCTTTCTAAGTAAAGAACAGCCTTACTTGCTTTCGTGTGGTTACTTTCTTTTTCAACAAGATTTATATCACTTTCCACACCACCTTCGTTAAAAAAATGAACAGCTTCTGTATTAAAATCTTTGGCTTTAAGCGTTGTGCCTTTACTTTCACCACCTTCTTCACTAGAAGTTGTAATATCTTCATTTTTATCTAAAGATTTTGTTATTTCTGCTTCTTCTGCCAGTGAATCATTTGGCATAGGTCTTTTGATACCGGGTGGGAAAACGAAATTACAAAATGCTCTTGAAAAAATACGATATGTTGATGTTGACTCGGAATATAAATTTGTTACTTTATTTCCTTTAAACTTTTTAGCATTATTTTTTTCTTCTTTTCTTTCGGCAACTCTTGCTTTTTCATAAATACCCAATTGGTATGGACTCATTTCAACGGAAATCTCGTTGATATCTTCAACTTTATCAAACTTTGGTAATAATTTTTCATCGGCGCTTTTAAAATATGATGTAAGTCCGAGAATACGTTTTTGAAGCATCACTGTATTTTTAAGCTTATTTGTTTTTTGATTAATAAATAGATTTGTAAATTCATCCATACTATCAGGTAAACATTTAAACTTTTCAGGTCTTTTTATTGGTAAGTCAACGTTAATTTTAAATCTTTTCAATGATTTAATGATGTTTTTAATAAAATTACTATCACTGTTTTCTCGTTTAACTTCAACACCGATATATTCTTTATCTCGGTATTTGTTCGTGAAATTAAAAGGATTTTTAGTAATAGTAAGTGTATTTGTGGATGGTTTAAAATCAATGTAATCTATACTATTTTTTTTAAGAATTTTTTTAATAACACCTATATTTAATTTTTTTATTTTGGATGATTCATTTCTTTGTATTTTAAGTGTGTATGTTTTGATATATCCGCGAAGCATATTAAAGAATATAGCAATTTCATTGGGATAATTAATAACCGGAGTTCCTGTTAAAAATACAATTCTACAATTTTCAGCATCCATTAAATAGTGATACAATTTCATTGAAATGGATTCAGAAGCTGAATTTTTCCCTCCAACTGTACCATCTGTATTAATAACACCACCCTGATTAAGTTTATTTACAATACGACTAACAAAGTTATGTGCTTCATCAATAATAACAACAGTATCATTGAAAAAATTACCGCCTTTTAATTCTCCTTCTTTTTCCATCATTTCAAATCTTTCTTTGCGTAATCCATTATAATTAATGAACTTATATTTATTTCTAATCATAATATCTATTTGTTTATCTATTTCTTTTTGTTCTTCTGTTGTTAAATCATTTAAAAAATTCGAATCTTTTCTAACATCAATTAACCAAGCTCCGTTCTTTTTTTCAATATATTCTTTTGGTACACCCAAAAAGTGGGATAAAGCTGCTGTTTTATGTATATTTCCGTCAGTTTTGATAAAATCCCACCTTTGATTTTTTTTAAATATAAAATCCCCACAAAACTTTATTTCATTAATATAGTTTTGCTGTAAAGATGCCGGCGTCATAACAACAATTTTATTGAAATCTTTTAAACCTTCTGCTATAGCAATCGAAGAACAGGTTTTACCCGCACCTAATCCAAAGTAAAGAAATAGCCCGCGGTATGGTGTATTAATGTTTAAATAATCTCTAACTAGTTTTTGATGTAATAAAAGAGTAAACTTTCCAGATTTTTTTCTATCATTAATAGTTTTACAAGAAATACTATCATCATCTTTTTGAGATTCTATTCTATAAGGAGCGAAAACAGTGTTGATGAAATTCAAAAAAGTTTCTCTATTATTTAAATGGTACTGTGAAGATTTTAAATTAATATGTGAAATCTTATCGGGGAATCTTGATAATATCGGTTCTCCATCAATTTCAACTAATTGTAATCGGGATGTATCTGTTTCAATTAAAACTTCGGGGTCGTAAGTAGGCATTTTCTCTGTTTGTTTTTTTCTAATGGTTTTAGGTTTTCTAGTTGTTTTGCTTTCACCACCACCATCTTCCTCTACATCAGCAGCTTCTTCATCTCTTTTTTCTTTTTTTCTAATTATAGTTTCAAGTTCTTTTACTTTTTGTTGTAGGTCAACTGTTTTATCCTGCGAAGAAGGATCTTTCTTTTTTTTAAAAACACGAATATTTTTTTTTCTAAGGTCTGCCATATATTTTCCAATGTCGAAATCTTCTTCGCTAGCAGTAATATTAACTTTTTTTTTAATATCAGAAGAGTCTGTAGTTTTAGAAGAAGAATCCACTTTTCCTTCAACCGATACATCACCATCTAGTTTTTCTCTTTGTCTTAGTGTAGCAGATTTAATTAAATTTTTTGTGGCGGCTTTAACTTTTTTTTGTTTTACAGGTTCTTGTTTTTGTAATAATCGGTATAACGATTCCATTATACTTTATAAAAATATTATATAAAAAAATATTATATTATTTTATTTATAAAACATTTATGGATAATTTGATAATGGAAATTGTGAAAAATACAAAAAAATCAGGGGTATATACAAATTTTGAAGAAAACATAGAAGAAAAGATTGAAAAAAAAAATGAAAAAAAATTTAGTGATTAAGATCCCTAGAAATGATATTAAATTTAAATTAAATTTTGATGACGTTTATATATCACCTAAAATCTGTCACTCTGTTAATGTTTATACAAAAAATTGATTATTTTGTTAGTATTAAATATTTAATTAAGTTAATTATTTAATATGGTTGTTTATAAAATACTTTTAAATACGCAAATACCTTTAGATGTTGTAAAGGAGTACATTAGTAAGTATATATCATTAAGTACGCTAGTTAATTCTTGCCTTTATTTAAATAAGGATTTGAATAATACAATCAAAGAACTTTATTTAAATAATATAAAATTTATACAAAAAACATATAAAAAATATAGAGTTTTGGAAAACCAACTTGAATCTCCGTGGTGGGGGGAATTTTCACGTTTTCGTCGTCTCCTAAGGTTACAAAAAAAACATACCTGGTATAGATATTATATAGCAAAATATCCAATGGAATATGTAAAAAAATATCCAGAATTTCTCACGTCTAAGGTAATATCTAACCAAAGAAAACTTATACTAACAAATTGGATTAATAATAATCTCCCAACTGATAATGAAAAAAGAACAAGGAGAGATCTTTTGAACTTTTTCCAAAAAAATGATATTACAGTTAATGAAATAGCTGTAGCTGGGTGGTAATTATTTATTTGTAATATTATCATAAGCTAATTTACAAGCAGTTTGTTCTGCTTTCTTTTTTATCTTATGCTTTGAATCACTCAAAAATATTAAAATTTTAACTTCTTCATTTGTTTCACATTCGTGGTCGTAATACATTTTAATTTTTTGTATTTTACTAGGATTATTAATATCACTACCTACCATAAGCATATTCATAGCAATTTTATGTTCAGTCATAAAATCACCAAGAGATATAACTTTACCGTGAACAATTTCATGTGATTGATAATTAATAGCCAAATAAACACCCATATGATAACCGCATTCTTCATCCCATTCAGAAATTTCTTTGTAAATAGGTGTAATTTTAAAGTTTTGTTGTAGTTGTACTTGTAGTAGATTTTTATAATTATCGTTAGTATTGATAAGTTCAGTCCAATTTACATGTTTTTCGAAAATATTTTCAACAAAAGTTTGAGCTATTTGAAATCCCGGACCGGTTACAAATACATTATCAAACCATTTATCCTCGTCATGAATGGAGATTTTATTAAAATCTAAGAAAAGAGCACCTAAGAAAGCTTCAAATAAACAGCCTAATTTTTTAAGATTCGTTCTCGTTTTTTTTTCTTCGGCATTTTTTGAAAGAATGTAATATTTATTAAGTCCCATTTCATATGCCATTCTACCAATGGTTTCATTTTTAACAAGAGCAATTTTCTTTGTTGTCATAAAACCTTCATTTTCTTTTGGAAATCTTCTATATAAATAATATTTTGTAATACATTCCAAAACACCATCACCTAAAAATTCAAGTCTTTCATTTGATTTAGTTTTAAGTGATATACAATCGATGGGTTGTTCAGCAATAATAATATTATTTAATAAATTTTCATCTTTAGATTTTTTACAATAAGATTTATGAACAAAGGATCTTTTATATAAATTAATATTATGAACTTTATCTGGTACGCCATATTTCTTTAAAATATCGCATACAAAACGGATGGGAACTTCTTTATTTAAAGGGTTATAAGGATTGAATAACAAATCTTCTTCTGTATTGGCATTTTTCATTTCTTTTTGGAGAGACATAATAATTAAATAAATAGAAATTTATTTAATTTGATTTTTTATATTATTTAAGCTTCTTCAGCATTTTCTTCTTCATTCGTGTGTGGTTTTTCATTGTTAGAACCATTCAAGTTATCATATTCATTTTTCCAGAACTGACCCCAGTGAACACCGCTAGTCGCTTTAATTTTTTCAGCTAAGTTATTTGCGGTTGTTTTAATAGCTTCCGTTACGTCTTGCTTGATTGCTTTTTTTTCAATTTTAACAGGTTTATCTTTTTCTTCATTTTCAACATTTTGCTGCATTTCTTCAACATAATCAGGTGTGTGATATTTATTATAACTATATGCTGCCATAATAAATCCAATAAATCCCATTCCCATAGCAGCTGCCATTTTCGGAGAAACTTTTTCCATTATATAATTTATACCTACTAAAATCTTTAATAACTTTTATTGTAAATATATTAAAGACTATTTGTCATTTAAATTATCCAATGATCAAGATAGATTATAGAGAAAAAAAATTAATACCTATTATACAATCGCTAAATAAAGATTATGATTTTAATATTAATGTAGAAATAGAAAACTTACCTATTGGCGATATTATTATATGTGATAAAAAGGGAAATGAAAAACTAATTATAGAAAGAAAAACTTTAAACGATTTAGCTGCGTCAATAAGAGATGGTAGATATTCCGAACAGAGTTTTCGTCTGGAAAATAATTCTCTCCATAATCATAATATAATGTTTTTGATAGAAGGTGATATTCACAGGTATACTGGAAAATATAATAAAATTCCCGCGTCAACTTTACATGTAACAATGTTTTGTATTCAATATTTTAAAGGATTTTCATTAAATAAAACACGTGATGTCCTTGAAACGGCAGAATATATTTTAAGAGCCGCGAATAAACTTTTGAAAGAAAAAAGACGAGAAAATTATTATAAAAATGAGGGGGAAAAAGATAGAGTTATAAATGAACAAAACCGAAAATCATACACAGATGTTGTTCATAAAGTAAAGAAAAATAATATTAGACCAGATAATATTGGTGAGATTATATTAAGTCAAATACCGGGCATAAGTAGTAAAACATCAAAAATAGTTATGGGACAATTTAATTCATTATATCATTTATTGGAAAGCATTAAAAAAGATAAACATTGTTTAGATAATCTAGAATTTAAAACAAAAGATGGTGGGAAAAGACGTATTTCACAAACAACTGTTAGAAATATTATAAAATTTCTTTTGTATCAAAAAGAAGAAATGATAATAAAAATAGAATAAAATATATGAATTATATATAAAATGTTTATTAATAGAAAAAAAATAGGAATTAATTTATTGTTTTATTTATTAAGTATAGTGGTTTTGTTTATAATTATTAGAGTAGTATTTAAAGATTTAATAGTGTTTCCAAAATTACGGGAAGGTCTAGTAGAGGCAAAAGATATACAAGATATAAGCAGAGTGAGAAAATATAAAAGTAGAAATGATGATGATACCGGAGAAGTAACAGCTAATAATCTAATAATTCCTATGAAAGATATTATATTTGAACATTTAGACCATGCTGATAAATATAGAAATAAAAAAACAAGCGAAGATATGATACAAATATCACAATTAAAAAAATCAGCATATAAAAATATAAAAGATACCATAAAAAAAAAATATGATAGTATAAAAAAAGATTGTTCGTCTGAAAATAAATTATTTGAAAGGAGAAATAAAGAATTTAAAAAAATTAAATCCAAATTTGAAAAAAAAAATAAAAAAAAGATTAGTAATATTACAAGTTGGTATGAGTCTATTCAAAAAAAAATGAATATAGTGAGAAATAAAAAAGAAAAAAAACAATTCGAAGAAATTTTTTCTTTTAAAGATGATACAGGGTTGCCTATGAATTTGGAGAAAGATTTTTGTAAAATGCTAATAGAAGATAAAGATACAAATAAAGGTAATTTAATAGCCAAGCAAAAAATGAATGCTTTTATAAAAAGCGGATTTCATCAAGGGGAAAAAATTTTTGATAAAGTAAAAAAGCATAGTTATTTTAAAAAATTGGAAGACGATTATAAAAATAATCAAAAAAAAACAAAATAAAAGTAAAATAAAGATATAAAAAATATTAACTTAAATAAAAATTATTAAAAAAAAATATAATGGAAAATACAACACAAACCCAACCCCAACAAACACAGTCCCAGCAAAACCAAATTCCTATTTCTAAGATTGAGATTAAGGACGAAAATATTGCTTTAAATGTTATGGTAGCAATGCTCAATATGGCACAGCGTAGAGGAGCATTTAGCATGGAAGAGTCAGCAAAGACATGGGAATGTATCCAAAAGTTTCAGCGCACCCAAGCTCCCGCAGCATCGGAGCCTAAAAACGAGGTTGTTTCAGAAGCTTCCGCATAATTTTGTTATGTATTTAAAATACTTAACAAAAACAATATTTTTCTAAGAAGTAAAACTATATTAAGATTTATTTAATATTTTTTGATCTTTAAAAGGATCGTTTAAGTTTCTTGTTCTTCCAACAAAATCGCCGCGTTTTATAGAGGCTTGTGTTGCGGCGTCTCCTTTCCACCAACGACTCATTGGATTTGTATCCATATCCATTTTATCTAAAATAGTCTTTAAACCGACGTTTTGGTCATCGGTGTCCATACCATTATGATTACCTTGATTGAAAGGTTTTTTATCTCTTGAAGCATCAACTAAAGGATTAACGTCATCGCTGTCTTCAAACATACCGGATGTGGGTATATTTGAATTTGTTACATTATAGTTTTTTGAAATATTACTAGGAAGACCAGCTTTGGAATCTAATGGGTTAGACATTAATCTAAAACCTTTATTATTTTGAGAATCGTATGTTTCTTGGTAATAAAGTACGGGACATTTAATATTTAGGTATTTCTGATATTCTACAAATTGTGCGTAATCTTCTAAACTATCAAATTTAACAGGATTGACACCTGGTATCATGGCTTTTTTTGTATTTACTAAATGTAATTCTTTACCCTTTTTAATAAGTAGGTTGGGACATTTATCATTAAATGTAAAGCCTTCTACTAAATCATTATGTTTATATGTTAAAGTAAATAGTAATCCTATAACAAACATAAAAATAATAGCTAAAATTTTAACAGATAATATTTTCATATATATATATATAGTTATGGAAATAATAAATGCAAATAATCAAAATATGAATATATTAAATAAATTATTAGGTGAGAGAAAGGCTATTGTTTTTTTTGTAGCACCCTGGTGTGGTCATTGTAAACAACTTGAACCTACTATAGATAGTTTAATGGGTAGATTTAAAAATTATAAAAGTCCTGGTTTGATAGCTCGCGTAGAAGAAAAAGAAATACCAAATGTTCAGTGTGATAATGAAATAAGAGGATATCCAACGATTCGTGTATTGTCACAGGGGAAAAAATTAAAAGATTATGAGGGTCCGAGAGATGAAAATTCTATTGCTAATATGCTTGTTAAATTTTTCAATGAAAAAGCTACATTAAAAACGCAAGTAGATAAGAAAACAGAAAAAATAGTTAAGAAAAAAACAAAGAAAAGAAGAAAGAAAAGGAGAAAGAAAAGAAGAATACAAACAAAACGTAATAAGAGAAAAAGTAAATTACAAAAGAAAAAAAGTAAATTACAAAAGAAAAAAAGTAAATTACAAAAGAAAAAAAGTAAATTACAAAAGAGAAACTGAAAGTAAATAAAAATTATATAAATAATAGATTTGTTATTTATATAATATGTCCGATTTTAATCCGTTTTCAGATGAAGGTCGAATGTGGTTAGAAACAAACGAAATAGAAAAACAGTACAATTCTTTGGAAAATTTAGGTTACGGTATTACTCGTTTCCATAGTTCAGAAAATTTTAAAATTAAAAAGAACACAATAGAAACGTCAAAACAAAAAGAAAAGTTAAAACAAGATTTAGCAATGAAAGGATTACATTTGTTCAATATGTCGCTTTAAAATATGTTGAACATGTGTTTCAGGTTCCCAATTTTCCCATTTAATATAAACGCTATTTATACATTGACAAAGAGCACATTGACATGTACTTTCTTGGAATTCATCAACAATAACATTTTCATCATCATCAAAAACAATTTCTTCTTCATCATCGCTTTCATTTTCGTAAAGTTCTTCAACAATTGCTTGTATTTTTTCTTGTAGATTATCACGTTTTGTGAAAATAAATACTTCTAACATTAAACAGCGTTTTAAGTCTTCTTTTGTAATTTGGTTTCTTTTGGCATGTTTAATATAAACAGCAGCATTTAATAGAGCATTTTCAGAAAAATGAACAAGGGTGGAAGCAAGTTGTTGCTGTTGTTTTTGTTCCTCATCATGGTCTATTACATTATTAAAACCTGAACGCATAAAAGAAAAATCACTCTGATCCATATATATGATTTATATAGCGCAATATTTAACTATTTTATTTACTTTTATTTTTAGTATTTGAATTAAAAATAAAATTGAAAAAATAAATTAGATGTAAAATATTAATAATTAACTATATCTAAATAGATATGTCGGATGACGATGAAAAAAAAATATACGTAAAATTGTTTGATTTTAGAATATACAATGAAGATTTGTCTGAAGAAGATAGCGATGATTGTCAAGGAAAGAAAGGAAAAGACAAAAATGAAACGGTGATACAAATGTTTGGAATGAACGAAGAAGGAAAAACATTTTCAGTCAATATCCAAGAGTTCCAACCATTCTTTTATGTGAAAACGCCTGTAAATTGGTCAACGGGACATGTTAAAACATTTGAAAGAAACCTAAGAAATACCTTAGGATATTATTATAGAGATTCAATTATTAAATGTAAAATGGTAAAAAGAAAAAAACTATATGGTTTTGATGATCATAGGGAGCATACGTTTATTAAAATCGTAATGAAAAATACAAATACGTTTAGTAAAGTTAGAAGTTTATGGTATACAAAAGATAAAGACTTCAGGAAACGTTCATTAACACCGGGTGGATATCAAAAAACAATTTTGTATGAAGCAAAACTTCCCCCGCTTTTGCGATTCTTTCATATTAAAGATATATCACCATCAGGTTGGATATCTTTCCCAGAATCTAGTGTTAATTACGAAAGTAGCGAAACATGTTGTGATTATGAGTATTGGATTGATTACAAAGATATAACGGCAGAGCGTGAAAAAGAATCGCCGATACCGTTAAAGATATGTAGTTTTGATATTGAAGCGTCATCAAGTCATGGTGACTTTCCACTGGCTAAGAAAACATATTTGAAATTGTGTCGTCAGATAGTAAATTATTGGACAACACACGCGAGTGAAATCCGCGAAATGAAGCCACAAGATAAAGATGTTCTCTTTAAAGAATTAGTATATACAGCATTTGACTATGGTAATAAAGACGGTATTAGTAAAATATATCTTAAGAAAGAAAAACCAAAGTTATTTATTTTAGAGCATTTAATGGAAAATATTATTGAAAATAAGTTATGGTATTATTTAAAAAAGAAGAAGGAACAAGAAACAGTTGAAGATATACAAAAAAGACAATTGGAAGAAATGGATATGGAAGAAGAAGAAAGTTTTTTCGGAAAGAAAAAGAAAAAGAAGAAATTATATTTTAAACAAAAAGAATTTTATCAAAATAATATAATTTATCTGTTAAATAGTAAACAAGAACCATCATTGATTGCTGACATGATGGAAGAAATTTTTACCATAGAAAACTTTCCGGCAGTAGAAGGTGATACAGTAACATTTATTGGTTCTACTTTTATGCGATTAGGTGAAAATGATCAATACTTAAACCATATGATTGTTTTAAATTCATGTAGTGATTGTCCAGATGTTCCTAATTGTGAAATAGAAACATATAATACAGAAAAGGAAGTTTTATTGGCGTGGACAAAAATGATACAAAGAGAGGACCCCGACATTGTGATAGGGTATAATATTTTTGGTTTTGATTATAAGTTTATGATTGAGAGGGCTGAAGAGTTGAAATGTAAAGCAAAGTTTTTGGAATTGGGTCGCATTTTGGGAGACGAATCGCGAGTGATTGATTCTTCTATTAAAATAGCCAGTGGTACACA
>MDTG01273209.1_pt1 | contig 14873 bp, 8 predicted proteins | sample 811421 | NCBI WGS metagenome assembly MDTG01 (sample SAMN05326645, study PRJNA326480) | marine metagenome | isolation source: seawater | place: Pacific Ocean: South East | collected 2011
AATCAACAAGAAGTATTAGAAACATTTTTAGAGAGAATAAGATAATATGGCAACTACAACTAAAAGAATTAGAGTTACCGAGTTAGACTTTACAGAGATTAAAAATAATCTTAAAAGTTATTTAAAAGCACAACCTAAATTTGCTGATTATAATTTTGAAGGTTCTGCTATTAATACTTTGCTAGATGTTTTAGCATACAATACACATTATAGTGCCGTGTATTCTAATATGGTTGCTAACGAGATGTTTCTTGATAGTGCAGTCAAGAGAGATAGTATTGTATCACTAGCAAAACATTTAGGATATACACCAAGGTCTTCAACTGCACCAACGGCAGTAATCAATGTAACAATTAATAGTCCTGCAGGAAGTCCTGCAACACTAACGATGCCATCAGGAACAACTTTTTCTACCCAAGTAAATGGCACAAGTTATTCATATGTAACACAAAGCGATTTAACTATCGTACCTTCTTCTGGTGTTTATACTTTTACAAATGTTAATATAAAAGAAGGAACATCTATTCGATATGAATATACAAAAGATAGTGCAGATTTTAATCAAAGATTTTTAATACAAGATGATAGAGCAGATACAAGCACATTAAAAGTATCAGTACAAAACTCAACTACAGATGCCACAACAACTACATTTGCAAGAGCAGAAAATATTTTAGATGTAAAAGATACCTCTGAAGTATATTTTTTAAATGCAGTAGAAGATGGTCAATATGAAGTTACTTTCGGTGATGGTATTTTAGGTAAAGCATTAAGTGATGGTAATATAATAGTTTTAGAATATCTTATAACAAATGAAGAAACATCTAACGGTGCTAAAACATTTACATTATCTTCTACAGTAGGTGGTACTACTAATGCTACAATCACAACTGTTTCTAATTCACAAGGTGGAGCAGTAAGAGAAACTTTAGATAGTATAAAATTTAACGCACCTAAATATTACTCTTCACAAAATCGTGCAGTTACGGCAGAAGATTTTAAAGTTATACTTCCTAAACTATACGGTAATGTTGATAGTATGCAAGTGTGGGGTGGTGAAGATAATGACCCACCTATCTATGGTAAAGTTTTTCTATCAATTAAACCTGTAACAGGAACAACATTAACAGAAACTACAAAGGCAAGTATTACAAAAGATATTTTAGCATCTAAAACTATGGTATCAATTACACCTGAAATAGTTGATCCTTTATATATTTGTATTATGCCAACAATCAATGTATATTGGAATCCTAATTCAACTACCTCAACAGGAGGTGATATAGTAACTAAAGTCAAAGATGCAGTTACAAATTATTATAATACTGAAATCAAAAATTTTGATAGTGTATTCAGATTTTCAAAGTTTCAAAAAATTATTGATGAATCCGATGTAGGTATTACAAGTAACATTACAACTTTTAGAATAGAACAACACTTTACTGCAGTTCTAAATGAAAAATATAAGTACACTACAAACTTCTATAATCCATTATTTACTCAAGGATCAGGTGCACCTACTAACTTATCATCGACAGGATTTTATCTAGCAGGTTCTACAAACTTACACTTCTTAGATGATGATGGTGCAGGTAATGTAAGGTCATATTATCTAGAGCAAGGTACATCAACAAGAGTATATACAAACTCTCAACAAGGATCAATTAACTATACTACAGGACAAATAATAGTAGACCAGTTAAATGTTACTTCAACTGTATTAGATAACAACGAGGTAAAATTATATGTAACACCTAACAGTAATGATGTAGTATCTGTTAGAAATGTGTTACTTATGATTAACCCAGCAAATGTTGTTGTTAATACTATTGTTGATAAAGTAGCAACAGGAGAAAGCACCGCAGGTGTTGACTATACTGTTTCATCAAGTCATAACTTATCTCAAACTGGACAAACAACTACTACCTCTTCTTCAATATCCTCTGCAGGATCTTCTTCAAGTTCAAGTTCTAGTTCTTCAAGTTCAGGTTCTAGTTCTGGTTCTTCAGGATCGTCTAGCGGTTCTGGTTACTAAATGAGGTGATAACTTATGGCACATATACTTGATAAAGATAATAGAAACCGTCTATCTAAATTAGTATCAGAGCAATTACCAGAATTTATTAAAGGTGACCACACCACTCTTGTTGCTTTCATTGAAGCATATTACGAATATCTAGAACAAAATCAAAAACCTATAGAGATGAATAGGAATCTTCGTCTTTATAATGATATTGATATGACACTAGATTCCTTCGTTGATTATTTTAAAAAGAATTATCTTGTAGATATACCTGATACAATACTTGCAGACAAAAGAACATTTTTAAAAAATGTAAGAGAATTTTATAAAGGAAAAGGTACAGATAAATCATTCATTCTACTATTCAGAATGTTATTTAATGAAACGGCAGAAATCTACTATCCTAAAGTAGATATGTTAAAAGCATCTGATGGTATCTTCACTTCAGAAACAGTTTTAAACTTAAAAAGTCTTACAGGTGATGTTACTCAAATTACAGGACAATTAGTTACACAACCTAATAATAAGAATGATGCTAATATTAATTTAGCAACTGCAACAATAGAAAGTGTTGTAGGATTTGTAGTTGGTGCTAATCAAATTTATAGATTAACATTAACAGATAATACACTTGCAGGAAACTTTATTGCAGGTCAAACAGTAACTATTACAGGACAAGATGATAGTACAATTACAGGAGTTGTTGATAGTATTATCACAGGTGTTACTACAACGAATGATGGTAATTATTATACACAAGAAGATGCACTAGCAAGTTCAGGTGGGTCAGGTTCATCTGCCGCTTTTGATATTGAAGCGACAGGTAAAGGTGGTATTAATGACTTTCTTATTGATGTACCTGGTTCAAAATATAAAGTAGGTGACCCGATTGCTTTTGCTAATGCAGGAGTTGGAGCAGGTTCGATTGCTGAAGTATCAAGAGTTCAAAATGCTTTTCTATTAGAAAACGGTTCTGATTTTATTAATTTAGAAAGCGGAGAAAAAATATTAGAAGAAACTTCTAACATCGTATTAGAAGGTGTTGCACCCACACAAATACATTTAGAAGATGGTGATAATCTTTTAACTGAAGATGGTAAAAGAATAATTGCAGATACACCTTTGAATCCTGAATCCTTAGGTTTCTTAAATTTAGAAACAGGTCATAGACTTTTATCAGAAACAAACCCAACAATAGGTGCAGTTAGAGATATTAATATTGTAAACACAGGTAGCAACTATACAACTTTACCTACAGTTTCAGTAACATCTACTACAGGTACAGGTGCAGTAATATATGCTAAAAGTAATGACATAGGAAAAATAACAAGTGTAAATCGAACTAATGTAGGAACAAATTATACAAGTGCACCTACAATTACACCTCTTAATAATCTTATACTAAAAAATGTAACAGGTGGTAGTTTTGTTCAAGGTAATACATTAACAACTTTACAATCTAGAATAACTTTAGAAAATGGCGATAGTATAAAAAAAGAAGATGGTGATTTTTTAAATAGTGAAGATACTTCAACTGTAAGTGGTACTATTTTATCTATTGATACAAACAGAGCATTATATAAAGTTACACCTGCATCAAGTTCAAACTTTACAGGAACTCTAAGAGTTACAAACGGAAGTGGTGTATCGGCAGTAGTTGAACAAAATGATATTGCCGTCTTAACACCTACTGTAGGAACAGTATCAGTTAGTGAAGGAACACTTATAGGTTCAAGAGGAAGACTATCAGAAAGTTCTAAGAAAATTCAAGATAGTAAATATTATCAAGAGTTTTCTTATGTTATTAAAGTAGGTCAATCTGTAAACGAATGGCGAGATGCAGTTAAAAGAATATTGCACCCTGTAGGACTAGCAGTCTTTGGAGAAGTTGCCATACGAACTTCATTAAAAGCGACTTTATATAAAGACAATTATGCATCTTCTTTAGTAGGTGTAGGAGTTAACTCAACATCACCTAGATACAAACAGATACAGGCATTGCTACAAGCAACTGTAACAGGTAATAATGCGTTAATACCTACAACACCTTTTGAAAAAATAGAACTAGAAATTATGGCAGAGGCAGTAAAAGTTGCAATGTTCCCAACCAGACTTCTTAAAGAAGACATGGGTGGTATATTACTTGAAAATAGTAATGTCGATTTCTCTGGGCAAGGTCAAAACTTCTTACGAGGTGAAGATGAATATGTAGGAACAGAACCAGGTGCAGTAGTGCCTCAGTTGATATTCCCAAGAGCGGCACAACCATTCACAAATATAGATGCAACTATATTAATGTTAGACCAGATAAACATACTACTGAAAAATATTCAAGTAGATACTAATGTCAATGTACCTAATTTCAGTAATATTCCTACTAGAACAAAGTCAACACCTGAAATATTAATACAAGCAGTTACTAAGTTTGGTGATTTAGTAGAAAATGCTCCTGTTGTTACTTTACAAAAAGTTGTAGAAATATTAAAACAATTAAATGTATCATCTTCAGTAGGTCAAAATGTAGTTACACTACTATTACCTACTATTCAGTCATCTCAAAAACTACAAGTAACATTTGGTAGTGGTTCAAGACCATCTATTCATACAATAGAAAAACAGTTAACATTATTAGATGACGAACTAGCGGCATCATTCGGAAGTGCAAAAATGGGTACTTCAGGATATACACTAGAAAGAATGAAATTTTTATTCCCGCCTTATAGTGCAGGAGTAAGAAGTATTGATAGAGGAGGGCGAATAAATAGAAGTGCGTACACCTCTACGGTACTAACAAGTAACTATTCGGGTAGTAATACATCGAATAATACTTACTGGGACACACACGGTAATACTGCAGTTAAGGACTTTCCTAATGTAACTGTAGATGATGTCGTAAACTTCCCAGGCAGAAAACTAGATTTTGCTATAGATAGCGAGGTCTTTTTGAGGAGTAGTTAAACTCCTTGTATAAATATAATATAAGTCAAATATAAGAGAGGACTAAAATGGCAGCAATTATAACGGATAAGTTTCGTATTCATAACGCCGAATCCTACATAGAAGGATTTAGCGAGAGTGCGGCAACTAACATATATCTTTTCATTGGTCGACCACAACCGTGGACTAATGATACCTCTCCTGATACACCAGTTGACAACCCAAACACTCACTTTAATGCATATGATGATATCGTAGCATTGAAAAGAGTAAATACTGCGGATGTATCTCATGCAATCGTGAGAAGAAACTGGACATCGGGAACAACATATGATGCATATCAACATGATTATTCATCTTCAAATACTGCAAACTCTGGAGCAACTTCATTGTCTGCGGCGACATTCTATGTACTAACTGAAGATTTTAATGTTTATAAAGTTATCGACAACGATGGCAATACTGCATCAACTGTAAAACCAACAGGTACTGGTACTGGAATTATCACTACTGGAGATGGATACAAATGGAAATTTATGTATACCATTTCTGCCTCAGATGCAATTAAATTTTTATCAACAGACTTTATGCCTGTTAAATTTATAACATCTGACCCAGGTGCTGGACAACCATATAAAACGCAATTTGATGCCCAACAAGCGGCAGTCAATGGTGCGATTTATAGAATTAAAGTAACTGCAGGTGGATCTGGATATTCAGGAACACCAACTGTAACAATTTCAGGTAACGGTTCGTCTGCAACTGCAACTGCAACCGTGGCAGGAAATGCCGTAACTGCAATCACAGTAAACAATGTGGGTACTGGTTACAATCAAGCAACTGTTACAATATCAGGTGGTGGTGGATCAGGAGCAACTGCAGTAGCAGTTATTTCTCCAGAGGGTGGACATAGTTCTAACCCAGTTCACGAATTAGGCGGATTCTATGTAATGAATAATGTAAGACTTGAATACGCAGATGGTTCTGGTGACTTCCCAGTTTCTAACGATTATCGTAGAATAGGATTAATCAGAGATCCATTTAACTTCGGTACAACTACTGTCGCAAGTGCGGCAACATTAAGTGCTTGTAAAACGATTACTTTACAATCAGGTGGTTTATCTGGAACATTCGTAGTTGATGAAACAATTACTGGAGGTACTTCAAGTGCCCAAGGTAAAGTTGTCAACTGGGATTCTACAAATAGAATATTGAAATACTACCAAGATATTAACACAGGGTTTGGAACTTTCCAAACATCTGAGACTATATCAGGTGGAACTTCAAGTGCATCTGGAACTTCAAGTGCTTTAGGCAATCCTGAAGTAGCGGCAGATAGTGGAGATATTATGTATCTTGAACATAGAAGACCTATCAACCGTGCGTCAGACCAGATTGAAGATATAAAATTAGTTGTAGAATTTTAATCTAAATACTTTAGATTAAACAGATATCGGAGATTTAAATGGCAGTCATTGACTTTAATGTATCACCTTATTATGATGATTTTGAAACAAATGCGAAAGGTAAAGGTTATCACCGAGTTCTCTTTCGACCAGGGTTTCCTGTTCAAGCGAGAGAGTTAACTCAGTTACAATCTATACTACAAAATCAAATTGATAGATTTGGTAAACACATGTTCGAAGATGGGAGCATGGTTATACCAGGTGATATCAACTTTGATTTAGAATATGATTTTGTTAAGATACAATCAACATTTAACGCAACGAATGTTGAAAGTTATAGAACTGACTTTTTAAATAAAATTATTATTGGAGGCACTACAGGTATTAGAGCAAAAGTTATAGGAACAGTCGCTGCCACATCCTCAGATCCTTTAACTCTTTATATTAAGTATGAGACCTCTGGTACTTCAAACAATAATTTCGATACTAAGAAATTCGAAAATGGTGAAATAATTACATCACTAAATGCGAATAACACTACAATTAAAAACCCATTACTCTCAACTAATCAGACTACAGAAATCAGCGCCCAGTTACAAACTACAGACGCAACTGGGACTGGTTCTGCAGTAAAAATTAATTCTGGTGTTTATTTTATTAACGGATTCTTTGTAGCAAATACAGAGCAAACAATATTACTAGATAAGTATTCAGACAAACCTTCTTACAGAATAGGATTTGAAGTAACACAATCTACAGTTACTCCTGAAGAAGATACTCAACTAAATGATAATGCTCAAGGTTCATCAAACTATGCCGCACCAGGTGCCCATAGATATGACATTTCAGTAACCCTTGTAAAGAAAACTTTAACAGAAACTACAGATACAAACTTTATTGAACTTGCAAGACTAGAGAATGGTACAATACAAAGATATTCTAAGTATGCCGATTATGCAATACTAGAACAAACACTTGCAAGAAGAACTTTTGACGAGAGTGGTGATTATGAAGTTAAACCTTTTCAATTAGACATTAGAGAGCATTTACTTAGTGGTAATAATCGAGGCGTATTTACTACTGCAGATGGAGGTCTTGAAACTAAACTTGCTTTAGGACTAGAACCTGGTAAAGCATATGTCAAAGGTTATGAAATAGAAAGTTACGCAAAGAAATTTATTCCTGTAGATAAACCTAGAACTTTTGATAGAGAAACAGATAAACCTATACAAACACCAATAGGTAACTTTATTGTTGTTAAAAATGTTACAGGTATGCCTGATATTGATGAGTTCGAAGTATTAGATATTCACGATGATTTAAAAGGTGGTTCACCTGCCGTAATAGGAACATGTAGAGTAAGAGGTTTTATATTACATAGTGGTGATTATACTGCCACACAAGCAAACATGGAATTTAAACTTGGTATCTTTGATATCAAGATGAATGACGGAAAAGATTTTACAAGAGATGCAAGAGGTTTCGAAAACTCAGGCAATACATTTAATTGTGATATTAAACCTACTCTTAAAACACTACAAGGTACTGCAACAAGTAATGCAAGTGCAACTACACTAGTCGGGCAAGGAACAAGTTTCTTAACAGAATTAAAAACTGGTGATGTAGTATTCATTGATGGAGAAAGAATAGGAGAGATTGCATCTGCCACAGGAAATAATTTAAGTAAAACATTAACTGCTAATGGATTGCAGGCAAAAACTGCAGGTGTCATTTCAAGATTTGAAGCACCTTTGACAAGACCTGACCAAAAAATATTAGTATTTCCAACTAACTTCTTTAGAATGAGAAAAGTAAGAGGAGATAGTGTATCTAATCCAGATAATGTTAAATCGACTTCATACACAATTAGAAGAAAATTTGCAACGGCAACTATAGCATCAGGTTCTGTATCATTTACTTGTGCAGGAACTAATGAAACATTTACATCAATCGCATCACTTAAAAATTACACATTGATTGTTAACACAGGACAATCACCAACTACTGATGGAGAAATCGCAGATATAACATCAAGCAATTTAGCACTATCAGGATCAGATAGAACACTTACAATATCAAATTTAGGAAGTTTATCTACTAATGCTTTAGCAGATGGAACCACAGTAGATTTAATTGCCTCAGTTAGAGTTGCTTCAGATGATGGTGTAGAAAAATCTAAAACTTTAAATAGTAATTCTACAGTACAAATTTCAACTGCAGTAGCGGCACAGAAAACAGAAATCACTTTAGGTAAAGCAGATGGATTTGCATTAAAATCTGTCAAGATGGCGGCAGACTTTAGTACAAATGCAGTATCAAGTGATACAGATATTACAAACAGATTTACTTTTGATGATGGTCAAAGAGATGCATTCTATGACTTATGTAGAATTAAATTAAAACCTGGTCAACCTGTACCAACAGGAAGACTATTAGTTACATTTGACTTCTTTACTCATGGTGCTGGAGATTATTTCTCAGTAGATAGTTATGATGGTGTTGTAGATTATACTGTAATACCTCAATACAAATCTAAAGACCAAGATGGTAGAGTTTTTGATTTAAGAGATTGTTTAGATTTTAGACCAAGAGTAGCAGATAGCGGAACAAGTTTCACAGGTAGTGGAGGTTCTGTAGGAGAACTAGTTGAAATAGGAACTAATGTTGAGGCAGACTTCTCATATTACTTACCGAGAGTAGATAAAGTTGTTATTGACTACTCAGGTAGAACTACAGTAGTTGAAGGTGTTCCTCAATTATCACCACACGCACCACAAGATATTGATGATGCAATGACACTATTTGAAGTATCATATTTACCATATGTTTTAAATACAAAAGAAGTTGTCGCTAAGAAGATAGACAACAAACGATACACAATGAGAGACATTGGTAAAATAGAAAAAAGAGTTACAAACTTAGAATACTATACTTCTCTAAACTTACTAGAAAAAGAAACTGCAGATTTAGTCCTTAAAGATGCAAACGGTTTAGATAGACTTAAAAATGGATTTATCGTAGATAACTTTTCAGGTCACAATATCGGTAATGTTCTAAATGAAGATTACAGAATATCAATGGACTTTAAACAAAGAATAGTTAGACCTATGTCTAATACTGAAGTTATAGGATTTACTGAAACTGCATCGACAGATGCAGATAGAACAACTGCAGGATACAAAAAATATCCTGATGGTATTATCATGTTACCTTCTACAGATGTTGAATTTATTAAAAATCCTTACGCAACAGATAGTGTAGATACTAACCCTTACAAAGTTGCACCATATGGAGGTGAAATATTTTTAAGACCTTCTTCAGATGACTGGCACGATACTACGAGAAGACCTGACTTATTAGTAGAAGATGATTCCGCCTTTGATGCAATTAAGTTTTTAGCAGATGAAATCGGAGTTGAAGGAACTGTATGGAATGGTTGGCAAGATAACTGGTTCGGTCAAACTGAATGGACAGGTTGGCAAACAACTGCGTCAGGAGTTCAACAAGGTAACTGGATAGGTAATGTTCAACAACAAGTAGGAACACTACAAGTTGGGCAAGTAAATTCAGGTATTCAAACAACATTACAATCTAGCACAGTAAATAAAAACTTAGGTGATAGAATTGTATCAATGTCAATGATACCTTTCATGAGATCCATACCTGTTCATGTAGTTGCAACTAACATGAAACCTGATACAAAAGTTTTTGCATTCTTTGATGAAACGAATGTAAGTGATAATGTTTTACAAGATAATACATTTACCGTAACTTCAGATGCAAGAGCAAACTTTGAATTTAAAAACTTTCCTTCTGTAGGAGCAGAGGCACAAACAGATAGTGCTAGAAGTGTTAATGGTGATTTTCCTCTATCAATGTCAGCAGGAGATGTAATCAGAAACCAAACTCATACTGCAACAACTTCTTCAAATGTTGCCGTAGATGGAGGAACAGGAGTTGTTACTGTAACAGTAGCATCAACGAATGGTATTTCAGTAGGACATCATGTTCAGTTTAGTAACCTAGCAGGAGAAAATGGTTCTGAATTAAACTTTGATACTACACAAAATAATAACTTCATAGTTTCAAGTGTGCCTAGTTCATCATCAATTACAGTTACTACACTTGCAGGTGGTAATCCTACAATCGCAAGTCCAGGTGCCCATACAGGTACAGTACAAAGACTTCAAGCAAGTGCGATTGTTGTTTATCAAATGCCTGATGACCAAACAACAGTAAATGACGGAACTGCAACTGCAGGATTACCTATTGACATTAATATAACAAATATTAAAAATGGATTTGCAATTAATGACATTTGCACAGGTACTTTAGCAAATGCAAATGGTAATATTAACTCACTTACAATATCAGGAATTAATGGCAATACTACTGCAACAACTCTATCTACATTAAAAGGATTAACTGATAATCTAGTTATAAATGAACATGGTGTATTTACAGGTGTCTTCACTATACCTAATAATGAAACCACAAGATTTAGAACTGGAGAAAGAGTATTTAAATTAATTGATAATATTAATAATAACAACGAACTTGGATTACACTCTACAAAAGCAGAGAGAATATTCAGAGCAACAGGTATTAATGAAGAAAGAGAACAAACTATTCTTGCAATCAGAGTACCTGAGTTTGTAAGAGATAGAGTTCAAGATACAAGAACTATTTCTAGAACTGTAACAGGTGCAACTAGATTCCAAAGAACACAACAACTTAATCCACCAGACAGAGGAGGAAATGGAGGTGGAGGATCAGGAGGACACGATCCTTTAGCACAAACATTTACAGTAGATGGTGTTATTGAAGGTTGTTTCTTAACAAAAGTAGATTTATTCTTCTCAACTAAAGGTGTAAGACCTGTATTAGTACAATTAACAGATGTGTTTGATGGTCACCCAGGTAATAAAATTTTAGCAAGTAAAACTATTCAAGTAGAAGATGTAAATGTTTCAGATGATGCTCAAACGGCAACTACTGTAACTTTTGATAGTCCTGTCTTTGTAAAAGAAAATACAGATTATGCTATAGTTATAAAATGTGATGAACCAGGATTAAAAGTTTACTTCTCAGAAATAGGTGGTTCTAATCTTGGTGACAATAGAACAGTATCAGCAAATCCTCTTACAGGAACAATGTTCTTATCACAAAACGGTTCTACATGGACACCACATCAACAAAGAGATGTCAAGTTTACACTTTATAGAGCAGACTTTAATGCATCAACAGGTACAGTAACTTTAACTAACAATCAAGTTCCTTTACAAGAACTTGAAACAAATCCATTTGAAACAAATACTGGCACAAATAAAGTAAGAGTAAAACATAGAAATCATGGATTTAAATCAGGCGACAAAGTTACAATTAGCGGAGTGCCTTCAGGAGTGTATGGTGGTAATTCAGCAAGTAATGGTATACCTGCTACAGAATTAAATGGTCAACATGTCGTGCTAACACCTACGATTGATAGTTATGTAATCGAAGTAACAAGTTCAAATATCACAGGCACAACTTCAGCATTAGTTTCAGACTTTGTTGGAGGCACAACTGTCAAAGCATCTAGAAATGTAAAAGCAGATGTATTACAACCTACTATCGCATCAATTAAATTACCTAACACTTCATTGTCAACTGTATTAGATATTTCAGATACAAGTTACACAATGTCTGGTAATAAAACATTGATGCCGAATGATAACTTCTATTCAACTAAAACATTCTTGATTGCAAATGCTGATAATCAAGCAACTAATTTTGCAACACAAGGTTATTCTGCGAAAATGATTATTACATTAGGATCAAATCATAATACACTTTCACCTGTATTAGATAGTGAAAGAATTTCATTATGTGCGATATCAAATAGAATTGATAACGAAACAGAGACAACTGTTAATAATTCAGCATTCGATAATAGAACAGTATCAAATGCCGTAAATACAATAGCATTGTCAAACACTAATACGAATATGACTACTACAAATGCAGATAGAAAAGCAGAATTTTTAACACTAGATATAGGTAAAACAATTACAGTATCAGGAGCATCTAATTCTAATAACAATAAAGATTATGTTGTTACAAGTGTTTCCTCTGATGGTGCAACTGTAGGACTAACACCTGCACCTGGCACGGACGAAAGTGCTAGTGCAAATATTACAGTAGTTCAAAAAGAAAGATTTAGAAGTGATATAGCACCTACGGGAGCAACTAACCAAGCAAACTATTTAACGAAGAGATTTGTTTTAGAAAATCCTGCAACTGCTATTAAGATTTTATATGAAATGAACAGACCTAGTGGTACACTCTTAGATGTCTATTACAAGATTATTGAAGATGGTCAAGATTTAAAATTTGATGATATTGCATATAGATTATCAGCAACAGATGTAACAGATACGGCAGATGAAGAAGTAAGTATCTTCAGAGAAAGACAACATACTATAAGCGGACTAAATGCGTTTTCAACTATAGCAGTAAAACTTGTATTTAAATCTTCAAATAGTGCGTATGTACCACAAGTTAAAAATTTAAGAGTATTAGCATTGGCAACTTAAAATGAAAGTAAAAGTAGAAGGACATACAAATTTAGTTAGAGATATGAAAAGCGGAGCGATTATCTCTACGAGTACCGTTGAATATATGAATTATATGAAAGCGGTGAAATTAAAAGAAGAAGAAAAGCAACAAACTAAAAATATGTGTGATGAACTAAATAAACTTAAAGATGAGTTTGCTGAAATAAAAAATTTATTAAAACAGATTATAGAGAAGTAAAATGATTATTACAAACAAAAAAACTTTACAAAAAATTGTGAATATACTGAAACAATTAAAAGAGAAATAAAATGGCAATAACACAAGTAAATAGTACAGATACTTTAGACCAATGGAGAGCAAAGACACAAACCATATCTACAAATATGGGTGACCTTGCAACATTGACTACAAGTGCAAGTAACTTAGTATCGGCAGTAAACGAATTAGATAATGAGCAAGGTACATTGTCTAGTTTAGCAACTACAAACAAAGGTAATTTAGTTGCGGCGATAAACGAATTAAATACAGATATTAATAATCTAACTGGTTTATCAGCAATACCAAGACCTGTATTAATGGCATTAGCATAGGAATAAAATGGCAGTAGTAGATTTTAGTAGAACAATAACTTTTTCAACTTGGTTTACTGGGTCTAATACTTTAGGAACAGGATTAGGAGATACTGCCTTAATTAATGGTAGTCTTTCTTCTACAAATGTTTCACAAGGAATAAATGCAGTCGCAAGTCAACAAGGTAATGTTGCATCTTTGGCGATGTCTGCAGATACAGATGGTGACGGAAGTAATAGTTTAGTAGATGGTATCAATACTGTATCTGACACGGCAGGAAGAAAAAGAATATCAGAGGCAGAACCTTTTGCTTTTGATATGACACCCTTAAATGTATTTGGGACAGAAAATGATTTTGATGCCCATGGACATTATGAATAAATATAGAGAGATAGAGGAATAAAATGGCAAACGATTTTCAAAACGCAATATTTTCTGCGATAGGAACTTCAAGACAAGACCTATATACAACTCCTAGTGCCTCTGGTAAAAGAAGTATGTTAATAGGATTAGAACTTGCAAACACCTCAGGTGGTGCTATCACAGTTGATATTGAAATTTTTGATAACTCAGCATCCTCGTATGTAGTGATAGGAAATGACATACCGATTCCTGCTAATTCAACATTATCTTTTATAACAGGACAAAAAGTTGTCCTCGCAGAAAGTGATAAAGTAGCAGTAAAATCTAGTTCAGCATCTTCACTAAATGCGATTGCTAGTATATTAGAGGATATTTAATAAATGAGATATATAGGTAATCAACCTAGAGTAACAGGAAACAGAATAGGCGGTGGTACAATCACTACCTTTGCATCTACTGGTATAGATGATAACGCAACTAGTAATAAATTAACTATTACAGATGCAACATCTACATTCGGTAATCCTTTAGCAGTAACAGGTAATGCAACAATTACTGGTAATGTTCTTCCTGAAGCAGATAGTTCTAGAGACTTGGGTACTACCTCAGTTCGTTTTGCAAATTTATTTGTTGATGATATTACAACAACAACTGCCATAACTGCTCCTACAATTAATGTAGAAACTGCATTACTACCAGATGCCTCTGATGGTGCATCGTTAGGAAGTGCAAGTCATGAATTTTCAGATTTATTTTTAGCAGACGGTGCCGTAATTAATTTTGGTGATGACCAAGAAGTTACCCTTACACATAATCACGATGTAGGACTTACACTTAATACTAAACTAGTAGTATCAGGTGGTTTAGAGGCAACAGGAACTGCAGACCTAAATGGAACTTTTCCTCGTTTTACAATAAAAGATACTAATACAAGTGCCGCATCGGCAGATGCAGAGATTGTATTTAAAGATAGTGCTAATACAAATCAAGCAGTATTAGGTATTGAAAATAACAAA
>MDTG01125556.1_pt1 | contig 14871 bp, 18 predicted proteins | sample 811421 | NCBI WGS metagenome assembly MDTG01 (sample SAMN05326645, study PRJNA326480) | marine metagenome | isolation source: seawater | place: Pacific Ocean: South East | collected 2011
AAAGCTCTTATCGATAGTCTCGATTTTAAATTGTTTAAGGATAAAGCTCCTGCAAGTAAATAAATGAAAATTAAAAAGTTTTCTGAAAAACCCAAAGATATTAATATTAGAGTAGGTGCTAAACCAGTAATTTGCTATCCCAACAATAATATAAATGATAATCTAGCTATTTTGCATGAAGCTAGAAAACATTTAAAACAAATTGATGAAGTAATAGTACATCCTAGAGACGCTAAAACTTTTAATGTTAAATTAGGAAATTTTTTTAGAATTGAGAGTGTTGATGGACCACAAGTTGGAGATCTTAATCTGTTTAATGCTGAAAATTTAGATGAAAAATTCTATTCAGGTAAAACTAGAGCATTATACGGAACACATGTTTCAGTGGGCGATAAAATGCTTAGTAGTTTTCCTTATCTTAGGTCTTTAGCAACAATCACTTGGGATACATTGGATTGGTATGGTTATGATAAAGACGGAGCATCAGTTCACGATGTTATTGGAACAAGATGTGATCCATATACATCTAAACTTATATCAGACAAAGATTATCATTATTGTTGTCACTCAAACTTAACAAGAGCTTTGGTAACTGAAAAAAATATTAAACCAGAGGATGCGGAAAAAATAGTTCATGATGTATTAAATGTATTTATGCTTACAGGTTTTACTAATGACACTAAACAATATTTTATGAAATCAAGCCCAGTAAGACCTGGTGATTATTTAGAGCTCTTCGCAGAAACTAACTTATTAGGCGTCCTGTCTGCATGTCCTGGTGGAGATTGTGGATCAGAACATTCATCTGATAAAGCAAAATGTTATCCTTTAAAAGTTTCTATTTGGAACGTTGATCAAAAATACTTAGATAATATAACTTTTTCAGATATATCTAGTTACAATAGAAATCATGGAATTAAATAACCATGATCAAGAACAATATCACATTTATTTTACATAAACCGCAGCTTTCAGAGAATATTGGTGCGTGCGCTAGAGGAATTAAAAACTTTGGATTTAGTCAACTTACGTTAATAGATCCCAAACCTTTATTTCCTAATGATAAAATATACGCAACATCAGTCGGGGCAAAGGATATCATAAAAAAAAGTAAAATTTTCAAAAATTTAGAAGATGCAATTCAAAATATTGACATAACAATCGCAACTTCTGCAAGATACAGAAATAAAAATGTTAAACATATTGGATTGGCTGACTTAAAAAATATTGATTACAAAAAAAAAATTGCTTTTATATTTGGTTCTGAGGCTTCTGGTTTATCTAACAATGAAATCAGCTACGCAAATTATACTTTACAAATACCAAGCAACCCTGAATTTCAGTCTCTCAATTTATCACATAGTTTAATAATTATTGCCCAACAATTATCATTTTTAACAAAAAAGCATTCAAATTTGTATAAAAGATCAAAAAAAATCAAAAATGCATCAAAAAAAGAGATTCAATCAATGATCAATCTCTGTATTAATAATCTTAATCAAACAAATTTTTTTAAAAATAAAGAAAAGAAACCAATTATGATTGAAAATCTACGCAACATCTTTTATAGGATGGAATTATCGGATAAGGAAACACGTATTTTATCAAGTGTATTTGCAGGGCTAGCAAAAAAAGGTCGATTGACAAAATGAGGAGTAAGTTTATAAAGCCAAGTACTAAATGACAAAAAGATTAAACTCAAAACATAAAGTAGATAGAAGATTAAAAGTAAATTTGTGGGGCAGACCTAAAAGTCCATTCAATACCAGGGGTTATCCACCGGGACAGCATGGTCAATCAAAATCCTCAAAACCTTCAGATTATGGTGTTCAACTTCAAGCGAAACAAAAACTTAAATCATATTATGGCAACATGAATGAAAGACAATTCAGAAATGCATACAAAAAAGCTATTATGAAAAAAGGTGATACAGCTGAGAATTTAATTGGTTTACTAGAAAAAAGATTAGATGCTATTGTTTATAGAGCAAAATTTGCAACTACTATTTTTTCAGCAAGACAACTAATTAATCACGGACACATTAAAGTTAACGGGAAAAAAGTAAACATATCTAGTTACTCAGTTAGAGAAGAGGATACAATCGAAATCAGAGATAAGTCTAAACAATTAGCATTTATAGATATTGCATTAGCTAACAAAGAAAGAGATGTCCCAGAATATTTACAAGTTGATGAAAAAAATAAAAAAATCAAATTTGTAAGAGTTCCTAAATTTGAAGAAGTTCCTTATCCTGTTGTAATGGAACCTAATCTTGTAATCGAATATTATTCAAGATAATTTGAATTTCTTTAGTTTATTTAAAAGAAATCTAATTTTTAAATTCAAAAAAAAAATAAATATAGATAATCACAATTTTGAAAAAAATATTAAGTTAGAAAAACTCTTTAGTTTTTATAAAACTGATAAAGCAAACTTTATTGAGAAAGAGGGAGTAAGTGGGCATGGATTTTCAGAATTTTATGAAAAACATTTTCTTAATTTAAAAGAAAAAAATTTGAAAATACTTGAAATTGGATCATTTTCAGGAGCATCAGCTGCTGCCTTTTCTAAATATTTTGTAAATTCTGAGATATATTGTTTGGACGTAAATTTGACTAAGTTTATATACCAATCAGCCAAAATTTTTCCTTTTGGTATAGACATTACTAATCAAAAAATGGTTAAAAAATTTTTGGAAAAAATAAATTTCGAGAAAAAAATATCTTCTTTTGATATTATAATTGATGATGGTTCGCATTTATTAAGTCACCAAATCAAATCTTTAAATTATTTCTTTAAATATGTTAAAAATGGTGGATTTTATGTAATTGAGGATTTTAAATTTTCGGAATACTTTAATCACCTTAAAGATACAAATGAATTATCCATCAATGAAATAATAAAAAATATTAGAAGTAATCAAGATCTAGGCTCAAATATTATTCATAAAGAGACGTTAGAACTCTTAAGAAAAAATGCTAAATATATTTATGATTATAAGGGAAATAAAAAAATATCTGATATATTATTTTGGCAGAAGTTAAATTAAGGAATTTTTTTTTAATACTTCTTTTAATTCGCCGTTTTCATACATCTCTTTTACTATATCACATCCACCAATAAATTCTTTATTGACGTATAATTGTGGTATCGTTGGCCAATCGCTAAATTTTTTTATACCTTCTCTTAAATTTTGGTTTTCTAGAACATTTACACCTTTAAATTCAACCTTTAATATTTTTAAAATATTTGATACAGCCATTGAAAATCCACACTGAGGTGCATCCGGTGTCCCTTTCATAAATAAACAAATTTTGTTTTGACTTATTTCTTGCTCAATTAAATTTTTTGTGTCGTTATCCATTTTTCTCTTTCGTTTTTAAAGCAAGCGCATGTAATTCATTTCCCATTTTGCCTTTAAGGGAATTGTATACCATTTTATGTTGTTCTATTTTAGTTTTTCCTGAAAATTTTGATGATATAACTGTCGCAGAATAATGATTTCCATCACCTGCTAAATCCTGTATTTCTACAGTGGCATCAGGAAAACCTTCTTTAATGAGTTTTTCAATTTCTTTTAGATCCATTGCCATTAGTTTACCATATAATTTTTTAGCCAGTTTTTATATGCCTTATTTAAATCGTCAATAGTTAAATTTAATTCATCCCCAAATTTTAATGTTTCTTTGCTTACAAAACCAAGCTCATCAAAAGAAACTGAATTTTCTTTTAGTTTTGTTTTTACTTTTTGAATATTTTCCTTGCTTACCTCAATTATATATCTTGCCTGATCTTCTCCAAAGAAATATTCAAATTTATTAACTAAACTTTTTAATGGATTAATCATGATTCCTTTATTACTCTTGATACACATTTTTGACAAAGCAACCAATATTCCACCAAGTGACACATCGTGACAAGATTCAACGAGACTATCTTTAATCAATTTAAGTATTGTTAATCCGTTATTTTTCTCATTAAAAAGATTAATTTCTGGTGGTGGTCCTTTTTTTTCCGATAAAATTTCTCTTGCAAATATACTTTGATCTATATGTCCTATTGTTTTGCCAACTACTAAAATTAAATTTCCATCTTTTTTTAAATTCATTGAAATCATCTTTTGATAGTCTTTTATCAAACCAATACCACCAATTGATGGAGTTGGTTTAATACCTTTATCTTTGGTTTCGTTGTAAAATGAAACATTTCCAGATACCACTGGAAAATCTAAATATTTACATGCATCTGAAATCCCAGTTACACACTCAACAAATTCGCCCATATTATTTTCTTTTTCTGGGTTTCCAAAATTTAAACAATTTGTAACAGCTATTGGCTCAGCACCAACTGAAATTAAATTTCTCCAACTTTCACAAACAATTTGTTTTCCTCCTGTAAGTGGGTGTGCAAAACAATATAATGCAGAAGAGTCTACAGATGCTGCAACAGCTTTAGAAGTTCCATGAATTCTAACAACACCAGAATCTCCACCTGGTTTTTGAATAGTATCCCCCATAACAGTATGATCGTATTGATCCCAAATCCATTGTTTATCGCAAATGTTTGCGTTCGAAAGTAATTTCTTTAAACAATCTTCTATTTTTAAAGATTTTAAATCTTGTTTTTTAAATTTTGTTTTTTGTGGAAGTTTAATTTTTTTCCACTTTCTATCATACATAGGTGCTTTTTCAGCTAAAAGTATTATTGGAATATCTGCAACTTTTTTTTCATCATAAAAAAGCTCAATTTTTTTTGAGTTTGTAGTTTTTCCAATTACCTCAAAATCAAGGTCCCATTTACTAAAAATTTTTCTAGCCTTTTCTTCTTTGCCATTCTCTAATACTATTAACATTCTTTCTTGGCTTTCTGATAACATGATTTCATAAGGAGTCATTGACTCCTCTCTACACGGTACTTTATTTAAATTAAGTTCTATTCCTAATTTTCCTTTAGAGGCCATTTCAACACTTGATGAAGTCAATCCTGCTGCACCCATATCTTGTATAGAAATAATTGAATCATCTGCCATTAATTCTAAACACGCTTCTAGTAATAATTTTTCTGTGAAGGGATCTCCAACTTGGACCGTTGGTTTTTTTTCTTCAATTTTATCATCAAAAACTGCTGATGCCATGCTAGCACCGTGTATTCCATCTCTTCCAGTTTTTGAACCTACGTAAATGACTGGTTTATTTATACCAGCTGCTTTTGAATAAAAAATTTTATTCTTATTTACTAATCCGAGTGTCATAGCATTAACCAAAATATTTCCATTATAGGATTCATCAAAACAAGTCTGACCTCCAATCGTTGGTACACCTATACAATTACTATATCCACCAATTCCTTTAACAACACCTCGTAATAAATTTTTTGTTTTTTTATGCTGAGGAGATCCAAAATGAATTGAGTTTAAATTTGCTATTGGTCTTGCACCCATAGTAAAAACGTCTCTCATTATACCGCCCACACCTGTAGCAGCACCCTGATATGGCTCGATAAATGAGGGATGATTATGACTCTCTATTTTAAATACAATTGCATCGTCATCTCCAATATCTACTACACCTGCATTTTCACCAGGTCCCTGAATTACTTTTTTTCCTTTAGTATGCAAATTTTTTAAATGTTTTCTTGATGATTTATATGAACAATGTTCATTCCACATAGCTGAAAAAATCGCTAACTCGGTTATATTAGGAACTCTTTTTAAAAGATCACAAATTTTTTTGTACTCATCTTTTTTTAAACCATGATCAATAGCAATTTTTTCACTTACAATCATGATTTCAAATTACTCAACAAGTTTTTAAAAAAAATCGATCCATCTTCACCGGATAAAGCGCTGTCAATCATCCTTTCTGGATGTGGCATCATACCTAAAATATTTTTTTGTTTATTAAAAACACCAGCAATATTTTTAATCGCACCATTTGGATTTGTATTTTTGTCACTCGTTCCTTTTTCGTCACAATAATAAATTGCTATTTGATTATTATCTTCTAAATTTTTCAATTCATCACTTGAGCAAAAATAATTTCCTTCGTTATGGGCTATATGTAATTCAAGAATATCTTTTTCTATATTATTGAAGTATTTATTTTCTTTGTCATTTATTTTAACAAATATGTTCTTACATATAAATTCTATATTTTCATTTTGCTGCAGAACGCCAGGCAAAAGGCCTGTTTCAGTTAAAATTTGAAAACCATTACAAATTCCTAAAACCAGTCCACCAGACTTAGCAAAATCAACTAATGAGTTAATAATTTTACTCTTACCAGCAATACTCCCGCATCTGAGATAATCACCATAAGAAAAACCACCTGGTAGAACAATCAAATCACTTTTTGGAAGTTTACTATCATCATGCCAAACCATTTCATTTTTAAATCCAAACTTTTTCAAAGCTACATCCATATCTCTATCGCAATTAGAGCCTGGAAAAATTATTACTGATGATTTCATTATAGATTATAAAATTTTAAAATCCTCAATTACAAGGTTTGCTAGCAATTTTTTACACATATCTTCAACTTTAATTTTTGCTTTACTTTCATCTTTTTCGTTTATTTCAATTTCAAAATACTTTCCCTGTCTAACACTTTCTATATTACTAAAACTCATACCACTAAGCGTTTGATGTATTGCTTTACCTTGTGGGTCCAAAACACCATTTTTAAGAGTAACTACTACTTTGATCTTCATTTATTTTTTTTTAATTTTACTGCTTTAGGTTTAGGGAATCTTAAGTGTCTTATATTTGATTGCTCATGAAGAATACCCAGTCTTCTTGCCACATCTTGATATGCCTGAATAAGATTACCAAGGTTTTTTCTAAACCTATCTTTGTCTAATTTTTTTTCAGTGTTCATGTCCCATAGTCTACATGTATCTGGACTAATTTCGTCCGCTAGAATAACTTCATTGCTATTCTTTACTCTACCGAATTCAACTTTAAAATCTACAAGCTTAATACCAACACCTCTAAACATACCAACCAAATAATCGTTAATACGATGTAATTGTTTGTCAATTTTTTCAATTTCTTTTTTACTTGCCCACTTAAATGTTAGTATATGTTCTTTTGATATTAAAGGATCACCCAAATCATCATTTTTTAGACAATATTCAATTAGTGGATTATTTAAGATTGTTCCTTCTTCAATACCTAGTCTTTTTGTCAATGAACCAGTCGCAATATTTCTAACTATAAACTCAATAGGAATTATATTCACATGTTTGATAAGTTGTTCTCTCATATTAATTCGTTTTATAAAATGATTTTTTATACCTGCTTGGCCTAAACACGTAAGTATATGTTCAGAAATTCTATTATTTAAAATTCCTTTACCTTCAATAACTGATTTTTTTTTATTATTAAAAGCAGTCGCGTCATCTTTGAAGTGTTGAATAACAAAGTTTTTTTCAGGTGATGCATAGATTATTTTAGCTTTACCTTCATATAATTTTTTTCCTTTTTTCATTTTTTGAAAACTCTTTTAAAAATAAAATTTACATTTTTTAAATGTTTAGAAAAATTGAAAATTTTATCTATTTTTGTACTAGAAATTTTTGACGAAATTGTTTTATCTTTTTTAATCAAATCTTTAAGATTTATATTTTTAGAAATACTATTTTTTGAGTGGTTCTGAACAATTTTATATGCCCTTTCTCTTGACAAGCCTGTCTTTGTTAACTCCAACATAAGTTCTTGTGAAAATATAACACCTTTAGTTATATTTAAATTTTTTAACATTGTTTTTGGATAAATAATCATATCATTTAAAAGACTCGCCAATCTATTAAGAGCAAAGTCCAAAGTAATATTTGCATCTGGACCAATATTTCTTTCAACACTCGAGTGAGAAATATCTCTTTCATGCCATAATGCAATATTTTCCAATGCAGGGCTTACGTGACTTCTTACAATTCTCGATAGACCTGTGAGATTTTCACTTAATATTGGATTTTTTTTATGAGGCATTGCAGATGATCCTTTTTGGTCTTTTGAAAAGTATTCTTGTAATTCATAGACCTCTGACCTTTGCAGATGTCTAATTTCTATTGCAACTCTCTCAATAGAGCCTGCAATTATTCCAAGTACAGCGAAGTAATAGGCATGTCTATCTCTAGGTATGATTTGAGTTGATATAGGTTCAGGTCTGAGTTTTAATTTTTTTGAAACATATATTTCCACACGTGGGTCAATATTAGCAAAAGTTCCTACTGCTCCTGATATAGCACATGTTGATACTTCGTTGATTGCATTTTTTAAACGATTTTTATTTCTTTTAAATTCCTCATAATATGATGCTAGTTTTAAACCGAATGTTATAGGTTCTGCATGAATACCATGACTTCTGCCAATACAAGGAGTAAATTTATATTTAAAAGATTTTTTTTTAAGAACTGATAAAATTTTATCTAAATCATCCAACAAAATTTTTCCTGATTGAACTAATTGAATGTTAAAACTTGTATCTAGAACATCAGAAGATGTCATGCCTTGATGTAAATATCTTGCACTAGTGCCAGCCTTTTCAGTTATAGAGGTTAAGAAAGCAATAACATCATGTTTTACCTTAGCCTCAATTTCATGAATTCTTTTTACATTTATTTTTCCTTTTTTTTTAACTGCATTAGAGACACCCTTTGGAATAATTTTATATTTTTCCATCGCTTGCGCAGCAGCAATTTCAACATCAAGCCAAATTTTATATTTGTTTTCCTCGGACCAAATATTTAGAAGTTCTTTTCTTGAATAACGTGATATCATTTATTATACGGGGGCTTTATATAACCTTTAACAGATTCTGTGAAAATTTCATAACCATTTTCGGTTATTCCCACAGTATGTTCAAATTGTGCAGATAAAGATTTGTCTTTTGTTACTGCTGTCCAACCATCTTTTAGAACTTTAGCATCATATTTTCCAAAATTTATCATAGGCTCTATAGTAAATGTCATTCCAGGTTGTAATTCAGAACCAGTATTTTTTTTTCCGTAATGAAGAATATTTGGACTTTCATGGAAAGTGTTACTGATACCATGACCACAAAAATCTCTTACAACACTAAAACCTTTTGACTCAACAAATGACTGAATTTCGTTTCCAATATCCCCGAGTCTAATACCAGGTTTTAGAATTTTAATTGCATTAATTAATGATTGGTAAGTTGTGTCTATTAAATTTTTTGCTTTTACAGAAATTTCCCCAACAGTATACATTCTACTTGTATCACCATAGTAACCATTAACAATTGCTGTAACATCAATATTTAAAATATCATTTTCTTCCAATTCTCTTTCGGAAGGAATTCCATGACAAATTACATGATTTAATGAAGTACATGACGACTTTTCAAAACCTCGATAATAAAGTGGTGCAGAGTATCCACCATTATCCCTAATGTATTCATAACATAGTTGGTCAATTTGATTTGTGGTAATGCCAGGCTTAATATGTTCAGTTATCATATCTAAGCATTGAGCCGCTAGTTTTCCAGCAATTCTCATTTTTTCAAACTTTTCTGAAAAATTATTCATCTATTATTCTTATTTTTTTTTCAATCTTAATTTCTTTAGAATTTAAGTGACATCTATATGCTAAAAAATTAACTCCAGCTTTTTTTGCTCTTAAATAATTCTGATAGTAATCCTTATCAATATCTTTTGCTATTTTAAAATTAATTATACCCTGAATTTGAGTTAAAAATAAGACGTATGGTTTATATTTTTTATCTTTAGATTCAATTAGTTTTATTAAATGCTTAGTCCCTCGTTCAGTTACAGCATCAGGAAATTCAGCTAAATTTGGCTTTCTTGTAAATGTAACATTTTTAACCTCTAAAATTTTATCATCACATAAAAAATCAAATCTTGTATCATTTGAGTACTTAAATTCTGGTTTTATATTTTTAACTAATTTAAATTTATCAATCATTTTATTTTTCAAAGCATGTTCTACAATTCTATTTGCACGATGAGTATTTACTCCAATGAGAAGTTTGTTTGCTTTTAAAATTTCTAGAGTAAACTTAAGTTTTCTTTTTGGATCATTAGATTTACTAATCCAGGCTTCGTTTCCTTCATCCAGTAAACCAAACATTGACCCAGTATTCGGGCAGTGCGCTATTACAGTATTATTATTTACTTTTATATCAGCGAAAAATCTTTTATATCGCTTGATAAATTTGCCTTTAATTAAAGTATTGGTAAATTTCATTTGAATTTATTTATATAAAGAAATGACAAATAAAAAAGATATTATTGCTGGAATTATTATTATTGGTAATGAGATATTATCAGGAAGAACAAAAGATACAAATACAAGCACTTTAGCTAATTGGTTGAACTCAATTGGAGTTAAGGTTAATGAAGTAAGAGTTATTCCCGATATAGAAGATACAATAGTTGAAAATGTAAATTTATTTCGAAAGAGATTTAATTATGTTTTTACATCAGGCGGCATTGGCCCTACACACGATGATATTACATCAGCCTCTGTATCAAAAGCATTTAATATGACATATGGTATTCACAAAGAAGCTTTTGAAATTCTTGAGAAATATTACAAACCTGGAGAATTTAATGAGGGTAGACAAAAAATGGCCTGGATGCCTACACAAGCAAATTTGATTTTAAATCCCACAAGTGGTGCTCCAGGATTTTATATTGAAAATGTATACTGCTTACCTGGTGTACCTTCAATACTTAAAGCAATGCTGGGAGGAATACAAAATAAAATTGTTGGCGGTGATCCAATTTTAAGTGTGACTTTAAATCTTAGAACCGTTGAAAGTGAAATAGCACAATCACTTACAGATGTGCAAAACAAAAATAAAGATGTTGAAATTGGAAGTTATCCTTTTTTTAAAGCTGGCAAATTAGGCGTTTCTCTTGTTTTGAGATGTACAGATAAAAATAAAATTGATAAATGCAATATGGAAATTTTAAAATTTGTTAAAGAAAAAAATATATATATAATTGAATAAAGATTCTTTTATATGATCTTATTTTTCAAAAAAAACAAAATTAAAATAATTTTTGTCTTACTTTTACTACCAATTTTTTTTTCTTATTTCTTTTTAGATAACAAATGCTTGAATATTAATAAGCTCTATAAAAGTTATATTGATTTTGGGTATTCAAATATAAAACCATGTTATTTAACAAGTGCTAAAAAAATAATTCAACAGAAGGCACCAAATTTATTTAGAATAAGTTCAGATATAAATAGACATTACTTTAGTAATTTTAGTAAAGATATTTTAGATTTAAAAATTTCAAATGATTACAAAATTAAAGAAAAGGAGTTGTTTAAAGAGGTAATTGAATTATCAAAAACAGGACTTCCTGGAGTGGTAAATGACAAAAATTTTCAAACAGACTACATTGATTTAAAATATCGAAGCTCATTCAAATATTATTTTAGACAGAACAAAGATCACTCAAATACAAAATTTTATGACGAAATCAATTTAGGAAAAATTAATGAACAAAATAAACCCAAATTAGAATGGAAACATGTTTCTTTACCACCTAATACAAAATTAAAAAATTGGAAAAGTTTAATTGAAACATCACCAACGTATATAAACGGTAAAATTATTTATGTTTCAGCAGATTTAAAATTAATAGCGCTAGATGCGATAACTGGTAAAGAGATATGGCAAAAAGAATTACTACACAAACCAAGCATGCGAGGTTTTATTGTTGAAACAGATCTTAATGAAAAAGAAAATATTTTTATCTGTGTAGGTTCAAATATTTATAAAATAAATGCTAAAAATGGAAAAATATTAAAAAATTTTGGTGACAAAGGTTTTGTAACCGCATGGACTGCATTTTCCCCAGTAATTTTTAAAAATTATCTTGTTGTTGTATCAAGAAACAAAGTTCATGTGTTTGATAAAGTTTCAGGCAAGAGAAGTTTTACTGTTCCAATTTTTAACAATAAATCGTTCCTAGGAGCTTTACCTTGGGGTGGAATGGCATTAGATGAAAGCAACGGTATAATTTATTTTTCAACAGGAAACCCAAGACCAAAAGTGTATGGCGTAAAAAGAGAAGGTATTAACGAAGGAAGCAATAGCATAATCGCTATTGATTTAAATAAAAAAAAAGTTATTTGGAAATTTAAAGAGACATATCATGATTTGTGGAATTTAGACATAGCCTTTCCACCAGTGCTGGCTGATATCGAAATAAATAATAAAATTTACAAGACTTTAATTTCTTCAACAAAAATTGGAAATGTAGTAATGTTGGAAAGGTTGACCGGAAAACCAATATTCGACATTAATTTAATCAATACACCTAAGTCAAAAATTATAAGTGAAATAGTTTCACCTTTTCAACTTCAGATAAATAAACCAGATCCAATTACAAAATTTGAATGGACTCCCAAAGATATGAATGAGTTAAATAATGAATACTCAAAAAAAATACTTAATAATTTAGGTGATTATGAATATGGATTATTCACACCTCCAGCACCCAACAAAGCATTTATTTATATGGCAGAAGGCCCAATATGGGAGGGCGGTGCTTATAACTCTACTAATAACAAAATGTATTTAGCTGTAAATCAAACCTCAACAATAACAAGAACTCACTTAAAATCATTGTGGCCACACAGTAAAATTAAAAAAGATTTTTCTAACGAATTTAGTATTTATAAAGACATATGTTCTAGCTGTCATGGGAAAAATAGAAACGGAGTATATATTCAAGGGAATAAACCAGATAATAAACAGATGGAGGTTAAAGTTATTCCAAGTTTAGTAGGATACCATTTGTTTGAAGATTTAAAAAACAAAATAAATAATTACGAAAATTATAAAAAAAAACACACAGAAAATTTAATTGATAAAGATACTTATAAAGCGATAAACAACTTATTTAAGAAATGGGATGAAGATTTATTGAAAAATAAAAGAATATCAGTAAACGAAATGTCATCTTTTTTTGCAGATAAAAACAAAAATTTTATGAATAATTATCCTCAAGGAGAAATTGTTTCATACGATATGTCCAGTGGTAATATAATTTGGAGAGTTCCTTTTGGGTACGAAGAAGAAAAAAAAGTTGGAACCTTTAATAGGGGAGGTCTATCCCTTACAAATGATGGAATCTTATTTGCCACAGGAACTCCAGATAAAAAAATAATTGCTATTGATGCTGAAAGTGGAGAAGAATTGTGGTCTTATCAAATGGAGCTATCTGGAAATGCACCGCCAACTATCTTTGAAATAAATGGATCAAAATATATATCAGTAATTGCCACTGGTGGTTATAATTTTAAATTTCCAGATCGTGGATCAATACTATATACTTTTAAGGTCAATTAATTATGCTTTATTTTGCATACGGTAGTAATTTAAACCATTTTCAAATGAAAAGAAGATGTAAGGACTCTCTTTTTATTAAAAAATATGAATTAAAAAATTATAGACTCACTTTTAGAAGTTCTTATAGAGCCGCAGATATTGAAAAAAAAAATAAATCTATTGTACCAGGTGGTTTATTTGAAATATCTAAATCTGATGAAAAAAAATTAGACGTTTATGAAGATTATCCAATTTTATATAAAAAAATTTACTTTAAATATTACAAATCTAAAGTAATGACATATAGCATGGTAAAAAAAACTAAATTTCAGTATCCAACAGATAGATATTTAAATGTTGTTAAGCGTGGCTATAATGACTGTAAATTGGATAAAAAATATCTACTTAAAGCACTAAAAAATTTATAATCATGATTTCAAAATCAGATTTATTTAAAAAAGGCTCGATAGATATAGCTCCATTATTAATCCCAGTAATACCATTTGGAATTATATTTGGCGCAATAGGAATTGAACTTGGATTCACACCTTTTATAACATATGCAACGTCATTAATAATATTTGGTGGGGCATCTCAAATTGTATTTGTACAATTGATTTCTGGTGGAGCATCCTCCTTAGTAGCTATAGCTTCAGTTGGTGTAATAAATTCTAGACATCTTTTATATGGCGCTGTTTTAACTGAGTATCTTGAAAAGTTATCATTAATAAAAAAACTTTTAATATCTTATTTAATTACTGACCAAACTTTCGCTGTATCAAATGGTTATTTTAAAAATAATAAAACAAACATCAATGTTCACTATTATCTTATAGGCTCAGGTATTACTTTGTGGACAACTTGGCAATTAACAACAATAATAGGAATTTTATTGGGTTCTATTGTTCCTGATGAGTGGGGATTAAAATTTGCAATACCTTTAACATTTTTAGCAATAATAATTAATGAATTTCGAAAATTAGATCACGTAATTGTAATGTTGATTTCAGGTTTAAGTTCTCTAATATTTTTTGATATTCCTTTTAAGGCGTACATAATAATTACTCCAATAATTGGACTTTCTACAGCATTTATTATTATAAAAATTAAGGAGCATCTATGAGTTGGGCAAGTGTATTTATAGCAGGATTTATTACATACTTTACACGATTTTCTATGGTAACTTTTGTTAATGGAAAAATGCTTAATAAAAAATTCAGATTAGTATTAAGTTACGTACCATCCACAGTCTTTCCTGCAATTATTTTTCCAGCAGTTTTCTTAAATGATTTTGGTAATTTTGTTGAAATTAATGATCCAAAAATATTCGGTATTATAGGTGCAATAATAGTTGGTTTTTTTACCAGAAATATCATTGCAACCATTTTATCTGGGCTTACAGTTTACTGGTTTTTTATTTTTTAAAAATAATAATATGAAAAAATTTTACTTATTCCTCTTGTTGAATTATAAATATTAGCATAAACACTCATGAAATTCATTAATGCCCTCGTGGTGAAATTGGTAGACACAAAGG
>MDTG01386667.1_pt1 | contig 14870 bp, 19 predicted proteins | sample 811421 | NCBI WGS metagenome assembly MDTG01 (sample SAMN05326645, study PRJNA326480) | marine metagenome | isolation source: seawater | place: Pacific Ocean: South East | collected 2011
CTTATCTTTTTTAAAAATTGATAGACAATTATTTGAATTTTGTTCATTTGTTTTGTGTGTAATAATTACTATTGTTGCTTTATTATTTTTTTTGTCAGGTGTTTGAATTAACTGTTTTATAGAAATTTTAAACTTAGCTAATCTATTGGTTATTTTAGATAAAACACCTGGCTTATCTTTTACTTCAAACCTTAAATACAAAGAATTTACATAATTATTAACATTATAATGTTTAATTGATTTTAGTTTAGAACTAGATACCCCAAAAGGCTTTTTTATATTCCCTCTTAATATAGACAAAAGGTCTGATAATAAAGAAGATGAAGTTGGACCAGGACCAGCTCCCTCACCTTGTAAAACACTTTCTCCAACTGGTTTACCCTCAAGAATAACTGCATTCATCACTCCATTGACATTGCCAATATAAGATTTCTTACTTACCAAACATGGATGCACAGTCTCAAATAATTGGTTATTTTTTAACTCTGATATCCCCAGCAGTTTAATTCTAAGATTTAATTGATTAGCTATTTCTATATCTTTAAGCTCAATATTTTCAATACCTTCCATTAAACACTTATGCTTTGAAATTTTAGTATTAAACGCCAAAGAAGATAAAATTCTTACTTTGGCAAAAGCATCGAAACCATTTAAATCTAACTTAGGATTACCGGGTTCTGCATAGCCTAATTTCTGAGCTTTTTTTAATACATTTGAAAAGCTATCGTTTAAATTCTCCATTTCAGAAAGAATATAATTTGATGTTCCATTTAATATTCCGTAAACCTTATTAATTTTATTAGTAGCCAATCCTTCTTTAATAGACCTTAAGATAGGAATACCGCCAGCTACAGATGCTTCAAATTCTAAATTTACTCTATTCTTTTCTGCCAATTTAGCTAAGGAATTACCGTGTTTTGAAATTAATGCTTTATTTGGTGTTATTACATGTATTTTATTCCTTAAAGCAGTTTCAACTACTTTTTTTGAAATACCATCTGATGTTCCGATTGCTTCAAATAGAATATCTATCTTTTCATTTTTAAAGATTTTTAGTGGATCTTTATAGAAAATTTTTTTATTAAACTTAAATCTTCTTTTTTTATTTTTATTTTTTGCTGATATAGCAATAACTTTAATTTGCTTTCCAGTTTTAAGTTCTATCTCTTTTTTTTTTGATATTTAATTCATTCAACAGATATATGCCAATTTGACCAAGTCCTACTACAGCTATATTTATATTTTTTTTCATTTACTTATATCTGGATATTTACTCTTTTTTGTATAGTCATCTATATAAATCTTATATTCATCAATTGTCATTTCTGTTATATCTCCTGTCTTTTTTAAAATCTTTGACAATCTTTTTTCATTTTCTTTGTTTTTAATAGTATCATTGTTCCAATATTTAGAATCTTCATTTAACGAGCAGCTATTTACAAATAATATTAATATAAAACATAATTTTTTTTTCATTTTAAACCTGTTTTTAATGGAAAATTAAATTTTATATTAAAATTTTGAATAGCTTGGCCTGCCCCACCTTTTATCAAATTATCAATTGCAGATAATATAACTATCTTATCTTTATACTTTGTTTTACAAATAGATATTGTACAATTATTGCTATTTATTACGTCATTAGTGCTAATCAATGAATTTGAGTTTAAGATTTTTATAAAAATATGTTGTTTGTAAAAATTTTTTAATTTTTTTACGATTTTTGAAATATTCATATTCTTATTCAAATCAACATATATAGTGCTTAGTATACCTCTAAACATTGGAGTTAAGTGTGGTGTAAAATTAAAATCAAATTTTTTTTTTGTATACTTACCTAACATTTGTTGTATTTCTGAATTGTGTCTATGGTAGCCAACTCCATATGCGCTTAATGATTCATAAAGGTTTTTATCTTTGTATTTCTTATGAACACCCCTTCCTGCACCAGAATATCCAGATTTTGAGTCAATTATAATATTTGTTGTCTTAATTAACTTTTTTTGGAATAAAGGAATCAATGGCAAAAGAATAGATGTTGGATAACATCCTGGACAAGATATAATTTGATAATTATTAATATTTTTCCCATTTATTTCTGGAAGTGAATACAAACTTTTTTTAATTAAATTTTTTGCCCGATGATGTTGCTTATACCATTTTAAATAATCAGAGCTTTTTTCTAACCTAAAATCCGCAGCTAAATCAATTAAAACATTATTTTTATTTAAATTATTTGCTATATCTTGTGCTTCTCCATTTGGTAGAGCGGTAAATACTACATCAATGTTATTATTTAAATTTTTATTATATCTAATAATTTTTGGTAACTTAAATTTTGATAAAGATTTATCATAATAAGAAATTTTTTTTCCGACAGAAGAGTTTCCACATAAGTATTTAATATTTACGTACTTATGATTAACTAATAGTTTAATTAATTGAATTCCTATGTATCCAGTTGATCCAGCTACTAATACATTAATCTTGCGCATCTTTTATTATAACAGTTATAAATTAAAAAAAAATTATCTTTTAGAGAATTGAAAGCTTCTTCTAGCTTTTCTTCTACCAGGTTTTTTTCTCTCTACAGCTCTTGAATCTCTGGTAGTCAGTTTTTCTGTTTTTAATGTTGATTTTAAATTTTCATCAAACATTACTAATGCTTTGGATATGCCATGAACCATAGCACCAGCTTGACCAGTGGGGCCACCGCCTTTAACACTACATCTAACGTCGTAATCAGTTGATTGGTTGATTATTTCAAATGGTCTAGTTATCTGCATCTTATGAGTTTCATCTGCAAAGTATTCATTATATAATTTGCCGTTAACATAGATCTTACCTGTTCCTTTTTTTAACCAAACTTTTGCAATAGAAGTTTTTCTTCTACCAGTTGCATATTTGCTATCTTTAAAATCTAACTTTAATTTTGGAGTTTTGATTGTAGATTGAGTATTTTCCATATTAACCTCTAGCAATATTTTTCTTATTTAATTTAGCTAAATCAATAGCTTGAGGATTTTGAGCAGTATGAGGATGATTATTGCCTGAATAAATTTTTAGTTTAGTTAATTGTTTTCTTCCCAAGACTCCAGTTGGTAACATTCTTTTAACAGCTAATTTTAAAGTTTCACCAGGTTTTTTTCCTTGAAGCTTCTCAGGTGTTGAAACTTTTATCCCACCAGGATGACCTGTATGTCTATAATATTTTTTATCTTGAAATTTTTTACCTGTAAATTTGATTTGCTCTATGTTTTTTACAACAACGAAATCTCCATCATCCATATGAGGTGTGTAAGTGGGCTTATTTTTTCCTCTAATAATTTTTGAAATTACTGTAGCTAATCTTCCTACGACTGCACCTTTGGCATCTATTTCATACCAGTGGGGTTTTGTCTCACTATTTTTAACAAATTTTGTCATTGTTGCGGGATTAATACTTATAAAAGCTGATATTGTCAAATTATATTAATATTGATAGTAATTCATTATTATTTAGCTTCTAAGAAATTAAATTATAAATTAACTGTTAAAAAAGGAAATTAATGAGTGATAAAGACAAAAAGGTTACGAGCCCTAAAACATATAAATTCGATACATTAAGTTTACATGCTGGTTATCAACCGCATAAAAATGCTGGATCTAGACAAGTTCCAATTTATCAAACGACCTCATATCTATTTGATGATGTAGATCATGCAGCTGCTCTTTTTAATTTAGAAAGAGGTGGACATATTTATAGCAGAATTTCAAATCCAACAGTAGCAGTTTTAGAAGAAAGAGTTGCATCTCTTGAAGGTGGCACAGCTGCTTTAGCAACATCTTCGGGCATGAGTGCAATATTTTTAGCCGTAATGACTTTATGTGAAGCGGGAGATCATTTAGTAGTTTCGTCTCAATTGTATGGTGGAACTGTAAATTTATTTAGACTAACTCTACCAAAATTTGGCATCAAATGTACTTTTGTGAAACCTAGAGATACTGAGGGATTTAAAAAAGCAATACAAAAAAATACTAAAGGAATTTTTGGTGAACTTGTTGGAAATCCAGGGAATGAACTTATGAATATGCCTGAAATAGCAAAAATTGCACATGAGGCTGGCATACCCTTAATGGTTGATGCTACATATCAAACTCCATACTTATGTAAACCCTTTGAACATGGTGCTGATATAGTTGTACATTCATTAACAAAATGGATGGCAGGACACGGGTCATCAATGGCTGGTATTATAGTTGAAGGTGGTAAATTTGACTGGATGCAAAATGATAAATACCCTACTATGACTAAACCTTACGAGGGTTATCATGGTTTATCTTTTGCTGAAGAATTTGGACCTACAGCATTTACTATGAAAGCAAGAGCTGAAGGTATGAGAGATTTTGGTCCTTGCTTAAGTCCTCAAAATGCTTGGAATGTATTACAAGGTATCGAAACTCTATCTGTTAGAATGAAAAAACATTGTTCAAATGCAGAAGAAATGGTTAAGTATTTATCAAATCATGAGAGTGTTGCGTGGGTTTCTCATCCTAGTGTGCCAGATCATCCTGATCATGAATTAGCGAAAAAACTTTTACCTAATGGAAGAGGATCTATGATTGCTTTTGGTATTAAAGGTGGAAAAGATGCGGGAGTTGCTTTTATTAATAATGTAAAATTAGCTTCACATCTAGCAAATGTTGGCGATACAAGAACTTTAGTAATTCACCCTGCTTCAGGAACTCATTCACAAATGGATGAGGCTACTTTAAAATTTGCAGGACTATCACATGATATGATAAGATTGTCTGTAGGTATAGAAGATATTGATGATATTAAAAATGATTTTGAAATAGGTTTTAGAGCAGCAAGAAAACCAAGATTAGTATCAAATCAATGAAATTTGAAGTAGATAACCATGAAGTGTACGCCTCTACGGGTGGAAGACCTTTTGATAAAAATAAACCATTAATTATTTTTGTGCATGGTAGTGGATTAACTCACATGACATGGGTCTTACAGACACGGTATTTTGCATTTCATGGATACAGCTGCTTAGCATTAGATATGCCTGGTCACGGATTATCTGAAGGTAAAAGTTTAAAATCAATTGAAGAAATGGCTGACTGGATTAGTAGAGTTATCGATGCTGTTGGTTTTAAAGAAGCTTCTCTAGTTGGTCATTCACAGGGTTGTTTGGTAACTATTGAGTGTTCTGCAAGATATCCAGAAAAAATTAAAACATTAAGTCTTATGGGTGGAGCTGGAGCTATTCCAATGAATCCTGAATTATTAGAACTTGCTGAAAATAATGACCCCAAAGCAGTAGATTTAATGATGGATTGGGCTCATGGTCCAGCTGGTCATTTTGGTGGTCACCCAGTCCCAGGATTATATCATATTAATACTGGTGGAATGTTAGCCAAATCTAGAACTATTAAAGATACTCTTGGAGTAGACTTTAGAGCATGTGATAATTATAAAAATGGTTTTGAAGCTGCAAAAAAAATTAAGATACCAACATTATCTATACTAGCAACCGGTGATAAAATGTGTCCAGTTAAAGAAGGAAAAAAATTAGCTAATTTGATTGATGGTAGTAAAGTAGATGTTATTGATAATTGCGGTCATATGATGCTACTTGAAGAAGCAGACAGAGTTTTGAAAGTTTTAAAAGAGTTTATCGTTGAAAACTATCCTGCAAATTAAAGCATTTGTATTCCAACACCAGTTTTAGGGTAAGTGTATAAATTATAGTTTGCACATAGTTCGTCCCCTGCTTTTAAATCTTTTATAGAAACCATAAAAAAATATTTAGCATCAGGTTTTTCTCTTAAATTATAATACATATTTTCAAGATTATCGTCATTCTCATTAAATTTTTTAGCTTTAGCACTTGGGTCTATTGGGTCTCCAAATTTTAATGATGGTAATATATTTGATACCATTCTTTGAACAGTTGGATTATCTGAGTGGTTATAAAATCCTCCTAATGGGGTTCTTATATATTTATTTTCAAATTGTTCGTCTCTAATATGAGTTACGCCTATAAATGAATTTGCCTTTATATCTTTTGTTGCAAAGAGACCTAAACCCTCAATAGGCGAATTTTTTATGGTCAATTCATCAGGTAATGGTCTGTACATAATTAGAATTTATTTTTTGCATTAAATATTATTTTTAATTCTAAAAAAAGGATTATTTATAAGCTGTAATCATATTTTATGAGACAAATTGTCAAAAAATATAACATTTTTCATCAAAAAACAAAAAAACACAACTTAGAGTTAATTGATCTCTATAAAACATGCTGTTAGACTAAAAATAATAATATTAATAATTAGGAGAAACGATAATGACTAAATCAAAAAATCCAGAAACAATAGCTCTTCATGGTGGTGATTACAGAAGTGATCCAGCTACTACTTCTGTTGCGGTACCAATTTATAGAACTACATCATACCAATTTAATGACACAGGTCATGCGGCAAATTTATTTGCATTAAAGGAATTTGGTAATATTTACACACGTATAATGAATCCAACAAACGATGTGTTAGAAAAAAGAGTTGCAGCACTTGAAAACGGTCTAGCTGCTGTAACAGTAGGATCGGGACAAGCAGCTTCAACTTTTGCTATATTAAACGTATGTCAAGCAGGAGACAACTTTATTAGTTCAACTGATTTATATGGTGGAACTGTAAATTTATTTACCCATACATTAAAAAAACTTGGTATTGAGTGTAGATATGCTGATCCATCTGATCCAAAAAATTTCGAAAAACTTATAGATGAAAAAACAAGATGTTTTTATGCTGAGACGCTACCGAATCCATATTTAAGAGTGTTTCCAATTAAAGAAGTTTCAGATATAGGAAGAAAGCATAACATACCATTAATTATGGATAATACTGCTGCACCTGTTATTTGCAAACCTTTGGACCACGGCGCTGCTGTTGTAGTTCATTCGCTTACTAAATTTATTGGTGGACACGGCACAGTAATAGGCGGATGCTTAGTAGATGGAGGAAACTTTGATTGGACAGCAGATGCAAAAAGGCAGCCTTTATATAACGAACCAGATATGAGTTATGGTGGAGCAAAATGGGGCGAAGTTGTACCACAGCTAACTGGTGCAAATGTTTCATTTGCTGTTAGAGCTAGAGTTTGTCTTTTGAGAGATCTAGGCGCACCGTTAGCTCCAGATAACGCTTGGGGGATAATTCAAGGTTTAGAAACGGCGCCACTTAGAATGAAGCAGCATTGTTCTAATGCTGAAAAAGCTGTTGATTTCTTAAAAAAACATAAAAGTGTTTCAAGAGTGATTTACCCTACTTTACATGAAGGAGAAATTGCAGCTAGATCAAAAAAATATCTTAAAGGTGGAAATGGTGCCTTGGTAGGTATTGAGGTTAAAGGTGGAGTTGAAGCAGGTAAGAAATTTATAGAAGCTCTAAAAATGTTTTACCATGTTGCTAATATAGGAGATGCAAGAAGCTTAGCAATTCACCCAGCCACAACTACACATAGTCAATTAACTGAGGAAGAATTATTGGCTGCTGGTGTAACGCCAGGATATGTTCGATTATCAATAGGTATCGAACATCCTGATGATATAATCGGTGATTTAGATCAAGCTCTTAATGAATCTGGCAAGCCAGGATTAAAAGCAGTTAGTTAGTGTTTTTATAATAAATATTAAGAAAACTAATTAAAACAAAAACAGATCCTAACTGGTGTAATGATGCATAATAAATTTTTACACCAGTTATTAAAGTGATTATTCCTAAAATTATCTGAAATAAAATTGCTATATTTAAAAGCAAAATAGATTTAAATTCTAATTTATTTTTGTAAAAAATAACATTAAGAATTATTAAAAATATTACTAGTAAGTAAGCTGAAATACGATGATAAAACTGAATTACAGAGGGATTATCAAAAATCTGTGAATTAAACAAATCAATTTTATTTATATCGTCTGGTGAAAAATTACCATTCATATCAGGCCAAGAATTGTATAATAATCCACCATTTAAACCAGCAAGAAAAACACCAAGAATAATCTGCAATAAAATTAAGATCAAAAATATAAATAGAAAACTTTTATTAATTTTTTCTAAAAATTTATTAATCTTTAGATTTTCAAGAATAAACCAAAAAGTAATCGATAAAATTATCAGGGCCACGCTTAAATGTAGTGCTAAACGATAATGACTTACATCTGTATTATTTATTAGTCCACTTTTAACCATAAACCAACCTAAAAATCCTTGAAAACAAATAAGTGCGAAAATTAATAGATATTTTATATCATTAACAATTTTTTCTTTATGTTTAAAATATAAATAAATTAAAGGAATGATTGCAAAAAGTCCTATTAAACGTGCAATTAGTCTATGAACATATTCCCAATAAAAAATAACTTTAAATTCTTCTATACTTATATTGTAATTTATTGATTTATATTCAGGAATTTTTTTATATTCATTAAAATAAAAATTCCATTGATCGACATTTAAAGGTGGTAAAATTCCTTTAAATAATTCCCATTCAGTTATTGATAGACCTGAATCTGTTAATCTAGTAAGGCCTCCTATAATAATTATTATAATTACTAATAAAAACATAGTAATTAGCCATAATCGAATAAACTTAGTATAGGGATCAATGTTTACAAACATATTTAATACATATAATAATATTTTTACAAACCAATTGAATAAATGTCGCCCAAAAATAAAAAAAAATTAAAAGTAATTAGATTAAAGCTTGATAAACTTGATAATAAACTCTTAATTTTAGTAAAATCTAGAACAAACTTAGTTAAAGAAGTTTTAAAATTAAAGGAATTTAAAAAAGAAATTGTTGATAAAAAAAGAATAAATTTCATTTTAAATAAGATAAGAAAAAAATCAAAAAAAATGAATATTGACCCAAAGATAACAAATAAAATATGGAAAAATATGATTTGGTCTTTTATTGATTATGAAAGAAGAAACTTTAAGAAAAAATAATTATTTACTATGAGGTGGAAGTTTTTTTTCCACGAAAATTTCATGTTTTCTAGTATCAGGATTATATTTTTTAGCTGAGAGTTTTACCTTCGCTTTTTCACCACCTGCAGGTTTTTTAACATAATAATAAAAAGAACTATCTGGTTTAGCTTCTGGAACCAATCGAACTTTAACATGTGTTTTCTTTGCCATACTAATTTTTCTTCAAATTTTTTACAATATTAGAAATCTTAATTAATTTATTTTTTAAATTATCAGTTCTTATAGAATTATTTGCTGTTTCGTCAAGTTTTATTGATGCAGATGAATTTAATAACTTTTTAACACCATTAATAGTCATACCTTGATCTTTAAGAAGAAATTTAATTTTTTTGAGAATATTAATGCTATTTTCGTCGTAATATCTTCTATTAGAATTGAAAATTCTTGGTTTAATCTGTTTAAACTGTTTTTCCCAAAATCTGATTGTATGAGTTGGTGGATTGCCCTTTTTATTAGATTTTAATTTTAATATCTTTACTACCTCACCAATTGTTTTATAGGCTTGATTTTCCTTACTCATAATTAATATTATTAACTAATTGTTTAAATTCTTTTGATGGTTTAAACAAAACAACTTCTCTTTTTGAAATCATCTTTGTTTCCTTTGTCTTTGGATTACGTCCAATACGTGATTTTTTTTGTCTTATTGTAAAAGTACCAAATTTGGATAATTTTAATTTTTTTTCAGATTTAATATTCTCTATAATTGTAAGTAAAAAGTCATCAATTAAATTTTCAGATATTTGTTTTGAAAATCCTAATTGCATGTATACAGAATTAACTAAGTCTTTTTTAGTTAGATTAATTCTCATTTTTCTAAAATATTTTCCTTAATCTTTTTTATCAAATTTCCATTAACAATTCTATTACAAACATCTAACGAATTTGAAAATCCAACAAAATCAGTTCCACCATGACTTTTTACAACTGGAGAATCTAAACCAATAAAAATTGCTCCATTATAAAGTCTTGGATCTAATTTTTTTTTGAATTTTCGTAAATTTGAAAAATTTAGTAAAGTTGAAATTTTTCCTAATATTGAACCTGTCATTGTTTTTTTTAGTTCACTTGTAATGAAATTAGCTGTACCCTCTGCAGTCTTCAATGCAACATTTCCTGTAAATCCATCAGATACTATAACATTAACCTCACCATTCATTAGCTGATTACCTTCAATGTAACCTGAAAAATTATAATTCTTAGAATTTTTATCATTTAAAATTTTATAAGTTTCTTTAATAGTTTCGTTTCCTTTAAATTCTTCAGATCCAATGTTTAAAAGAGCTATATTAGGTTTTTCATTGGGATATAAAGATGTATATAAAGAGGCTCCCATAATTGAAAAATCAAATAAATTTTTTGCATTACACTCAATATTGGCGCCTAGATCCAATACAACACTCATACCTTTTTTATTTGGCCATAAAGCAGAAAGCGCAGGTTTGTCTATATTTTCAATCATATTTAAATTTAATTTTGAAATTACCAATAAAGCTCCAGTATTACCTGCGGATATTACTATATCTGCATCTTTATTTTTTACACTTTCGATAGAAAGCCACATGCTAGTATTTTTTCCTCTTTTAGCTCCCTCTAAAGGGCTATCAGTGCTTTTAACAACATCATTTGTATTAATAATTTCATAAAATTCATTACTAATTTTATTATTAATTAAACCGTGTATTTTATTTTTATCACCAAAAATTTTATAAAAATTATTTTTATTTGTTCGATGATTTAAGATTATTCCATCTATAATCTTTTTTGGAGATCCATCGCCACCCATTGCATCAACGGCAATTTTAATCATATCAGACATTCTAAATAAATAAATTTATTATATATAAAAAAATTATTCTTTTGGATCTAAAACTTGTCTTCCTTTATACATACCTGTTTTAAGATCAAGATGATGAGACAATCTATATTCTCCAGTTTTTTTGTCTTCGACTATATTCTTGGTTGAATATTTCATTGTCTGCGCTCTTCTCATGCCCGTTCTCGAGGGCGTTTGTTTTCGTTTAGGAACTGCCATAATTAATGGTTACTTACACTTTTTATGAAAGAATTCAAAGTTTTTTTTGATAAACTAACATTAAAATCTTCAAAATAATCAAGTAAATACTCAATATCTTTAAAATCAGATAAAAAATTTGAAAATTTTGATAATTTTTCATTTCTATTTAATTTATTCCAAAAATGAATTTCAGAAACCATAGAATGGAATAAGTTAATATAATCTTTCATTTTTTTATTTATTGATTGATCACCATAACCAATTTCACGAATTGAAAGTTCTAGCTGTCTAAAATTAAAATCATAAATTTTTTGTAGTAAGATCTTATTTTCTTCATTTTTATAATTTTTTAAAAAAAATGAAAAATGTAGTAAAAATAATGTTAATCTATCAGAAAAATTATCGTTACGATCTAAAGAATTATACAAATCTTTATTTCTAGTATAATTAATTAAATTATTATAAACATTAAGTAAATCTTTTGTCATGGTTAAAATATTATATATTATTCTTATATCATTAATAGTTGTAAATTGTTCTTTTAAAAAAGTAGTAAAACATCACGGGGTACCTTTTTTAGAAAAAAAACAAGAAACATTAGTTGTTAATAAATCTAACAAAAATGATATTAGAAAACTTCTTGGCTCACCATCTACTACAAGTAAATTTAATAATGATGTCTGGATTTATATTGAAAGAAAGCAAACACAATCAAATATTAAAAATCTTGGTAGAATGAAAATTTATAAAAATGATGTTTTAGTTTTAGAAATTGATAATTATGGGATATTACAAAAAAAAGAATTTTATAATCAAGACGATATGAATGATCTTAAAATTGTTTCTGCAACAACTAAAACTGGATTTTCAAAAAAAGCTTTCATATACGACTTTTTGTCAAGTATGAGACAGAAAATAAATGACCCTCTTGGTCAGAGGGCCAAAAAAAGAAGAGAGTCTAACCGGCAATAACAGCTAAAAGCAATAATGCTACAATATTAGTTATCTTAATCATTGGATTAACAGCAGGTCCAGCAGTGTCTTTATATGGATCGCCAACTGTATCACCAGTCACAGCTGCTTTATGCGCTTCAGAACCTTTTCCTCCATGATTACCATCTTCAATATATTTTTTTGCATTATCCCAAGCTCCGCCACCTGCTGTCATTGATACAGCAACAAAAAGTCCTGTTATAATTACTCCAAGTAGCATTGCACCTACAGCTGCTAAAGCAGCAACTTGACCACCTATTGATAAAATGATGAAGTATAATACAACTGGTGATAACACAGGTAACAATGAAGGAATAATCATTTCTTTTATTGCTGCTACAGTTAAAAGATCTACAAGTTTAGCATAGTCAGGTTTTTGTTTTCGTTTCATTATTCCAGGAAACTTTTTAAATTGTCTCCTAACTTCGACTACAACAGCACCACCAGCTCTGCCTACAGCTTGCATTCCCATTGAGCCAAATAGATAAGGTAACATTCCACCAACAAGTAAGCCAACAACAACAAATGGATTTGATAAATCAAAGGTAACTTCTATTCCTTCTAATTTAGAACCAGCAACATTAGAAAAATGCTTAATATCTTCAACATAAGCTGCAAATAAAACTAAAGCACCTAATCCAGCTGAACCGATAGCATAACCTTTTGTTACTGCTTTTGTTGTATTACCAACAGCATCCAATGCGTCAGTAGTTTTTCTTACTTTTTTATCTAAATTAGACATTTCAGCAATACCACCAGCATTGTCAGTAACAGGACCATAAGCATCTAAAGCGACAACCATACCTGCTAATGCTAGCATTGTTGTTACAGCAATTGCAATTCCAAATAATCCGGCTATATAATTTGTGACTAAAATACCAGTAACTATAATTAGAGCTGGAATAGCTGTTGCTTCCATAGAAACGGCTAACCCTTGGATTACATTAGTTCCATGACCTGTAGTTGATGATGCGGCTACAGACTTAACTGGCCTATAATTAGTACCTGTATAATATTCGGTTACCCAAATTAATAAACCTGTAATTACAAGTCCAATAACACCACAATGATATAAATTTAATCCATTAAATGTTTTATTATTCACTGTATATTCATTTGTAAATCCAATAACATAATCAGTTACAGGGTATAAAATTACGAGTGAAGCTATAGCAGAAACTATAAATCCCTTATATAATGCATTCATGACATTTTTACTATTTCCAAGTTTAACAAAAAAAGTTCCAATTATTGATGTCAGAATACAAGCACCGCCTATTGTAAGTGGGTATATCATCATATTAATATCTCCATGAAAAAAAATTGAGGATAAAACCATTGTAGCAACAATTGTAACTGCATAAGTTTCAAATAAATCAGCAGCCATACCAGCACAATCACCGACATTATCTCCAACATTATCAGCTATAACCGCAGGATTTCTAGGATCATCTTCTGGTATACCAGCCTCTACTTTACCAACTAGATCAGCACCTACATCAGCACCTTTTGTAAATATACCTCCCCCTAACCTCGCAAAAATTGAGATTAGAGATGCACCAAAACCAAGTGCAACTAGAGCATTAACAATTTCTCTTTCCTCTATGTTTATTTTTAATAAGATATAATAATAAACAGCAATTGCTAGCAATGCTAATCCAGCAACTAGCATTCCTGTTACTGCACCAGATTTGAATGCTACAGATAAACCTTGAGCAAGTCCTTTTCTTGATGCCTCAGCAGTTCTTACATTAGCTTCAACTGAAACTAACATTCCAACATAACCAGCTATACCTGATAAAGCAGCACCAATTAAGTAACCAAGCCCAACTAATGGACTAAATGCAATACTAACAATTACTAAAACAACCACACCAACAATCCCTATTGTTTTATATTGTCTTGCCAAGTAGGCCTTAGCTCCAATTTGTATAGCAGATGCAATATCTTGCATTTTTGCATTGCCTGAACTCTGATTTAAAATATTTTTTCCAGTAAAAAATCCATAAACTATGGATAAAAAACCTGCTGCTATTGTGTATAGTAATATTGTCTCTACTGTTGCGCTCATATAAACCTTAAGGTTGTTGGTTGTAAAAAATTTAAGCCCGGACAATACAAAAAAAGATAAAAAAGACAATAATTAACTTTTTAAAATTTGTGTATATAACCTTTGTTTTTGATCAGTATTTCCTTACCTTTTTCATCTATTATTGTATTTTCTTTATTTGCAGAGGTAATTTTACCTATTTTAGTAATTTTTACTCCAAGAGTTTTAGCGGTTTTATTGATGATTCTTGACATGCTAGTTTTTGCTGTAAATAAAACTTGATAGTCATCACCGTTAGATACTAGATTTATTATCTTATACTTATAATTCTTTATCAAATTTAATAAATTTTTAGATATTGGTATTTTATTTTCATTTAATTGATAGGAAAGTTTTTGATTATTCATCATCTTTTCTAAATCTGCTATGAGACCATCAGAAATATCAATTGATGAATTAGCAAAATTTAAAAGTTTTTTAGATAAAGTAATTTGGATATTGGGCTGAAAATACTTATTAATAAAATAATCATTTATTTTTTTTTTAAAACTAATTTTTTTTTTTAGAATTTGGAGACCAATAAAGCTATCACCTAAATTTCCAGTTACATAAATATCATCATTTAATTTTGTCTTATTTCGATAAACTATTTTTTTAGAATAACCAACAGAGGTTATTGAAAAACTAAGTTTATTTGAAAACGTTGTATCACCACCACATAAGAAAATATTAAATTTTTTTTGTTCTTTAATTAATGATTTTGATATC
>MDTG01026305.1_pt1 | contig 14868 bp, 5 predicted proteins | sample 811421 | NCBI WGS metagenome assembly MDTG01 (sample SAMN05326645, study PRJNA326480) | marine metagenome | isolation source: seawater | place: Pacific Ocean: South East | collected 2011
GGGACACTTTTGGAGAAGAAGGACGACGATGCAACCCACCACACGAGCCGCACAAAAACGCGCAAAAACGAGGACGACTTTGAAGAGACCATCATCATCATCATCATGCGACTGTGCTGCGGGCGAGCGACGACCATGAGAACGACGACGACGACGACGGTCGAGCGGATGCGAACAACAACAACGAGCAGCAGCAGCAGCACTCACGGCTTTTGTGCTCTCTCCAATGTCGCGAAACAAAGACGACGATTTTCTTTTTCGGCGGTGGCGGCGTCGAAGAACGACGCGCGCTCGAAGAAAAACGGACGCGCGTTTACGAGGACGAGGATTCAGACGACGACGCCGAGGACGTTTTCGTCGTCGTCGTCGGTGAGAACGCGCGCGTCGAGCACGGAGGAAGATTTAACCGACGCGATTGCAAAACAAGGCGATTTGATTAAAGCACTGAAAGCGTCTGGGAAAACGAACCAAGACGAAGACGTGAAAGCGGCGGTGGTGGTGCTGAAAGAACTGAAAGCGAAAGCGGACCCATCGACGAAAACGAACAAAGATAAGAACAACAATACGAACGCGAAGAAAGAAGGAGGGAAAGAAGCGGAGGCGCAAGTGACGCCGCGCTCCGAGGATTTTTCAAAGTGGTACCTCGACGTCATCCGCGAGTGCGAGTTGGCTGATTACGGACCAGCGAGAGGCACCATGGTTATTCGACCGTACGGGTTTGCCATGTGGGAGACGACACAAACGATTCTGAACGAACAGTTTGGAATGAGAGAAGTGGACAATTGTTATTTTCCGCAGTTGATTCCGTATTCGTTTATTACGAAGGAGGCGTCGCACGTAGAAGGGTTCGCGCCAGAATTGGCCGTAGTCACGCAAGGGGGCGGGAAGACTTTGGAGGAGCCTTTAGTCGTGAGACCGACGTCAGAGACTATCATTAACCACATGCTCTCGCAATGGATTCAAAGTTATCGGGATTTGCCGATTAAATTGAACCAGTGGTGTAACGTGCATCGATGGGAGATGAGAACGAGGCCGTTTATACGTACTTTAGAATTTTTGTGGCAAGAAGGACACACGGCGCACGCGACCGCGGAAGAGGCGAACGAGATGGCCATGGAGATGATTAGAGTGTATTCAGAGTTTGCAGAAAAGACGCTCGCGATGCCGGTTATTGTTGGGAGGAAATCGAGGATTGAAAGTTTTGCGGGCGCAAAGGCGACGTTTACAATGGAAGCGATGATGGGCGATAAGAAAGCATTGCAAGCTGGAACTTCGCACGATTTAGGTGATAATTTTGCGAAAGCTTTCGAGACTACGTTTTTAGATACGGATGGAAAAGCAAAGAATGTGCATCAAAGCTCTTGGGGCGTGAGTACGCGAATGATGGGTGGAGTAATTATGACACACGGGGACGATAAGGGATTGACGTTGCCACCGAAACTGGCGCCGGTGCAAGTCATCGTGACGCCAATTTGGCAAAAGAATAAGGATAAAGAATCGGTGATGGAGTCTTGCGATGCGATTACGAAAATTTTGAAAGAAGCGGGCATTCGCGTGAAGATTGATGCGGACAATACGAAATCTCCAGGTTGGAAATTTAACTTTTGGGAGATGAAAGGCGTGCCGATTCGCATTGAAATTGGTCCCAGGGATGTCCAGAAGAACGCGTGTGTTGTTGCTAGAAGAGACGTGCCGGGTAAAGATGGAAAAGAATTTGGCGTCTCCGCAGAAAAGGCATCTTTGGTAGAGAAAGTCAAGACGACTTTGGACGAGATTCAAGACTCGATGTTGGAAAAAGCAAGGAAGTTTCGAGACGAAAACATCGTCGATTGCGCAACGATGGCGGACTTAGAAAAAACGATCGAAGATGGAAGGTGGGCGAGGTGTGCTTGGGAAGGTTCGGATGAGGAAGAGAAGGCGATCAAGGATAAAACCGGGGCAACTATTCGATGTTTCCCATTTGAACAACCGAGTTCAGTTGGGGACTGCATACAAACGGGGAAACCAGCGAAAGAGGTGTGCATTTTCGCCAAGAGTTATTAAGAGGATGATTACCGTGTTTCGTTTACACGTGCGTGTAGCTTTTATGTAATTTGACTATGATTGCCATGTATTGTGTCTATATTTACTACTATACACAACTAACTGTAAGCACTATTTACTTCGGCGAGCGTTTTCGCATCTTTCTCCATTTGGTTTCGTTGTGATTCAATCGCCCTTCTCAAAGCATCCGCTATGTGTTTATTTTTGTTTGAGGACGCGTCTTCATCGAGCGCAATTTGAACCGCTTGGAAAGCGTCCATGGGAAGCCAAACGGCGTTGTGTTTGATGCGGTTCATCGCACTCGTGCGCGAATAAAGTTCCAACTCTTTCAAAGCCACCCGAGCGGCGCACGCCGGACGATTCGCTTTCAAATATAATGCGATGAGTTTATCGCAATGCACGTTTTCAGTGAGAAACAAAGGTAATTCGAGGTCCGGATGCACGCTTAAAGCGCCCAAACACGCGGAATGAGCAATCATTCCATTTGTTTCCACGTTTTCAAACTTGTCGACGATTTTTCTCGACGGCGCCCATGGGTTCTCATTGGCGAGCGTATTCGAACTGTTCGATAACGAGCTCGAAACTTTCACGCATTGAAATCCAATCTGCAATTTGGTCGAGTGGCGACTCTCGCACGAATTACATATCGTTTGTGCCGCGAAAGCACCGGCACAACACGACATTTGACTCGCCACGTCGCGTAACTCGTGGTTTGAAAACCACAGAGAAACCAAATCCGAACAGTCATCAAAGAACCCGCGCTTTAACAAACTCTCGCACACTGTTTTCACTGCGTTTTCGTCGAACATGGAAGGTATGTTGGAAAACTTTTGGTTCTCGATCGCGAGCTCTTCTAAATAGGCAGCATTTTTTAAAAGAAGGAGACGCGCTTTTGTGAGCGCGACCATTCGAGCCATCGCAGCGAGCGGAGAACCAACGCCGACTTCGTCGTCTCCCGTTGGAGGATGCAGCTTTTTTTGTCGTTTCGGTTTTGGCAGAGGCGCGCCGTCGCTCGTTTGTTTCTGACGTGTATCTTCATCGACATTATCATCATCGTTATGAATGCGAAGTTTTTCAAATACGATTTCTTCCTGCGAAGACTCCGAGGATCCTTTTTCGGTGGTCTCAATGTTCATTTTGTCGTCCTTTTCTTCAAAATCGTCGTGTGTCGGCGCAAAGAAGACTTCTCCATCGAGAGCGCATCTCTCGTCGCTTCTTGTCGCAGTCAACGCGGCTAAAGATTTTTCTAAACCGTACAAATGACGTTCAATCGATGCAATAGCGTCATTTCGAAGTTGCACGTTTTGTGGTTCCTTTGCAGCTTCGCAAACTTTTCGCCGAGCTTCGTCGCCGCAACGCACGGCGTCTTGGGCTGCGACTAACGCGGCATCTTTCAACTCCCATCGATCGACGAGCATGGAATATAAAATCTCCGATGGAGAAATAATAGTTTCTTGGTTGCTGTCGTCGTGTGTCATCTTGTGCGTTCGTGATTTTCGTTCAAGAGTTTCTTTCGCGGCGTAAATCGCCTCTCCAAATGGTAAAGATTTGATCACTCGACTAATATCCGCCGTCGCGCCACAGTTTACTCCCATTGCATCGCAAGCCGATGCGACGAGCGCACGAACACCAGAAAAGTTCGAATGTCTAGCCGCCGCTGGCGAATCGTTGAGGAATAGTGTAGAAACAAACGCAGAAACGAAATCGTTTTCATCGCAGGCGCGACGCAAAGACGCGTGCCAAAGCCTTTCCTTAGCGTCGATAAGCTTAGCCGCATCTTCCGGTGATTTAAATTCGGTGATAAGCTCGGCTTCAGAGATTGCCGCCATGGTGAATTTCAAAGACGCGTGGGAAAGACGCGAGGAGAATACGTGTTCAAACGCCAACGCGACCGTTTCATAATGTTCGAGCGCGTCGTACGCGTGCGTATCGTGCGCGTCTTTTTCTCGATCGCACTTCTTATTATCGTCTGTGTCGTCGACGTCGTCACATAGTATCGAAGTGCGAATCATTCTCGCCGTTTCCGCTAATATTTCATTTTCGCTGTCCTCGACTTTCTCTAAACGCAAAGCTGCTTGGAAAAACAATCTCGAAGCCTCTTCGTCAGAGTGACTCGTTTGCGAAGATCTTCTCGCTAACATTGTCAACGCACGCGCAAACGCCAATGCCGGTCGCTCGCCTTCATAACACGACAAACTTTCATCCTCTTCAGTTTTCTTCTCGTAATCACCCGGGATAGCGGAACCTAAAAATGCCAACGCAATCTTCTCTGAACCTTCGATTTCGCCTCGACGAAAAAGATCAACAACAACCATGGCTGGATCGCCTCTTTGTTTCGCAAATGCTTGAATAGCACACGTATCCGAATCCAACGCACAAACGGAGGAAAGCGCGGACGAAAGGGCGAAAACTAAAAGAACGCGCGGTAACAAAGTAAACGCTTCGTTTGAAATCTTTTTCGGAGCTAAATAGATGCGACCTTTCGAAGCTAATCGAAGCAACATGGAGAATCCAAACGCTTTGTGTGCTAACATGCGCAGTGTCTTCGCTGACGTGAAAGAGTCAGACGAAGAAGACGCAATGTCGTAAACGCTTTCAGATAAAGCCGCTTCGATGTTTTGAACACACGTCGCTAAATCTTCATCGTTTACTAACAGTGACTCCCACGCTTTTCGCACGGTCAAAATCGTTTGGCGTTGGAGCAAGCGTCTTTGGTCTCTGAACAACGTATCGTGCGTGTCACCCGAGTTACTAGTCCTCGCAGTAATACCTCCCGCACCAGTCGCTTCACAGGCAGCAAGCTGGAGCCAATCGACGGCTTCGCGATTCTCAAGGCCGCAGAAGTTACATCCAAGCAACGTTGCCATGCGCTCGATAGAATTCCCCGCAGCTCGAGAAAGTAATGATGTCGCATCTTCAACCGCATCGTTATGGAATCGCATGTGCGTTCCAGGAGATAAAGCGTTTGTCGAGCCCGTTGCGAGCGCACTGATACCGCTCTTTCTTAAGAACAATAATTCTTCCAAATTCGCGTTCGTAGACGATTTCACGACGGAAAAAGCAACACCGAGGTTCCCTAATTTCCATTCAGAGACGTATCGCTTTACGAATATCCTCCAATTCTGAAGAAGGTCATCGATTGTTTCCGAAGAGGACGCTAAATTTGCCGCTATAATATCAATAACCGATGTTCCATTGATGCAAACGTCTTCGCTGTTACTTCTATGACCAGTACTACTACCAAGTGCTCGACGAAATCCTGCCGCGCTCACTCCTCTATCTAAACCAATCTCTGAAATCTCCGAGGCTAAAATCTTCGCAAACGTGTGCATCTTTCTTTTATCAACACCGATACCGTTCGAGTCTCCAAAGAACGATATTTTTAAAGCGTTCAAAGCGGCTTCAGAACCTACGCCGTTGATAGCCCACGATTCAAACTTGGCTAAATCAGATTCTAAAGTTTCAACTACGCTCAACGAAGCCGCTTCGGACCATTTTGAAATGCAATTACTCGAAAAGAAGACGAAAATTTCCCCGCTTTCGGAGGCGAAATATACGTCACGAATGCTATCAGCACTATTGGTGATAGAAAACGTAGCTACACGTCGGATCTCGTTCGTGCTCACAAACGCATACGCGGTCACGTGTTCTCTGCCTACATCTTCATTTCCAAAAACTACTAAATTGCCACCCGCCGTCGCTCGCGCTCCAGTAATGAACCAGTTTTTCGATGACGATTCTGTTGTGACATTTTCGTAAGATGACGAACTGATCAACGTTTCATTTTTCAATGCACCTTTTGGTAACATCATTCGAAACAAAATGCGCCTGTTCGCTTGCGCGTTGGTGCCAAACGCTCCTCTCGTATTACTTGGAGACGAAGTCACGCACGTCACCGCTCCATCTCCTGTGACTATTACCGTCACCATCGTTCTGTCTAACTCGACTGGTCTCGGCGACACATACACAATCGGCGGGACAGCCTCTCTTGCACCAAGACTAATTCCAAATTTTCCCAACAAGGAACTCCCAATCGCCGCTGCCGAGGAAGACGACATCGATTGACTTCCAACCGCAATCTCTGAAAGCGCTTCACCAGATAAAACGTCCACGAAAATAACTTTGCGCCCATCCATACCACCGACGCACACAATTGGCGACTGCTCGTCCACACCACTCATCAACCCCGCGCACGTCACCGAGTCTCCGATCCTCGCCGTTTCCAGCTTCACCGCTTTCTTCAATATAGTGTCGCCTTCCAATTGTAACGATGACTTATCCGCGGACTCTTCCACAGAGGCCACGAATACCTCTAAAACTTTCCCATGATTCTGCAGCGCTCGAGTACACGCAATGACATGAAACAGTTTGTCGTAGTTCCCAGATGGCGCCAAAACGACACTTTTCGCGCAAATCTCGTCGTTGTCACCAACAACGGGAAATGCAATTTCAATCGTCTTCACTTCGACTGCTCTCCCTCTCTCTCCTTCCCCGTTCTCTTCCCATTTCACGACTTCGATTGTATTCTTCCCACTCGTCGTACGCCAGGACAGTAAACTTCCGTCTCCCAATCGAACGATATCGCCGAAAACATTTCGCTCGGCATTGAGCCGTTTTTCTTCTCGTTGGTGCATTCGATCTTCCTCGTCTTCTCCTTTCTCGTCTCGCATCACCGACGTCGACGGGTGTCCAGACGAAGCCGCGCGATCGTTTGCATCTTCGCGCTCTTCTTTGCCGTTCAAAACGAACAGCGGCGTTTCACGTGCCGCGAACAACATGGTTTTCTTTCTGCTTCGTTTCGAGTGGGGGATTTTTCGAAAAAATGGAAAGGAAACACACAAGGACACACTCAAATATATGAGCGAGCGAACGAACGGGAAAAAGCGATTCGTTCGACGAATGGATGATAAGTAGTAATAAAGTTAAATTTGCACATTAAAACGTGTTGCCAACTCGTCTATGAAATAAAGTGTCTTTTCCAAATGTAATAATATGTGTAGTTTGTTCTCTTTCTTCGAGGAAATGTTCTTCTTTCCTTCTCGCGTTTGCTGTTTATTCCTAAGGCAAATATATACTCTAATACATCAAAGTACATTTTATTATGCCTTGGCAGCCTTCTTCGCCTTCGACGGGTCTTCCCCGATGTAGACATCCAAATCCCAATCAGAGTCTGTGGTCAAATCTTGACCGGCGGCTAACTTGATCGCACGAGACTTAGCCTTGGCCTTGATATCCTTTCTAGACAACTTCTTCTTTGGGCCCTTGACCTTGACGGTGTTACCCATCGCATCGACGGTATCCTCTTGCGGTCCATCCCAGTTCGTCGCTTCAGCCTTACCCTTTTTACCTTGACCCCATCTGTTACCGGTGATGATAACTTCGCCGGTACCCGGAACGTCCCAAGTTTCCTCTTTCAACGCATCCGCGAATTCGCAGTTGTGCGTGATGAGCAAAACGCCGCCACCAAACTCCTTGACTGCGCACGCCAAAGCACCTAACGCGTCTCTGTCCAAATAGTTAGTCGGTTCGTCCATGACGACAATGTGCGGTTGCTGCCACATGGCGGCACCGAGAACCAACTTAACCTTTTGACCGCCAGATAAACCTTTGATTCTGTTGTGCGTCCCGAATTCAGCCTCGAGACCAAAGTCGATCAAGTGCTTTTCGACGTTGGCGGTAGTGAGTGGGCGAGCGTACAAGCCAGCGCGGGCAGCTTCTCTTTCGTCGACGCGTTGGATCAACTTTGAAAAACCATGCTTTTCGAGTTTTTCTTTTTCCATCCACGTCGTTTGGTCCATGCTCAAGTTCTCCCACTTGACTTCATACTCGTACTTGTTCTTCTTTTGACGACGAGAGATGATCTTTTCGACAACCAACTTCATGACTGTGCCATCTTCCTTGGTGACGTTGATTTTTTCCTTCATCAACTTTTCTTCTTCCGGTGTGTATTGCATGGTGACCTTGGTCAAGTTTTCCTTATCTTCACCGGTTTGGAATCGCCATCTAATGTATTCATTCGGAGTCTTCTCCAAGTGCTGTTCGACGTGGTGGAACGCGTGCTGTGCGACGTACGCGTAACGCATGTTCGGGTGTCTCCAAACCGTACCTTGGTCCGGTTCAGCTTCACCGGTGAGTAACTTGATGAAGGTGGACTTACCAGCACCGTTCGGGCCTAAGCACGCGACTCTGGAGGACAATGAGAGTTGGATCGAGGCGCCTGCGATGATTTGTCTCTCCGTGTTGGGGTACTTGAACCAACAGTTAGTCGCTTTGACGATGGCTTTATCCTTGTTCTTCACCCCTTCCAAGAAACCAGGCGCCGGAAAGATGAACTTCAATTCGTCGTTGGACAATTCGGTGTACTTCTTCGCCGCCGGGCACTGACGGATGAATTCAGTCAAGTTACCCTTGTACGTAACAAGCTTTCTCGTTTCGTAGTGGATGATGTGCGTACATACTCTGTCCAAGAAACCAGAATCGTGCGATACAATCATGGAAGAAATGGTTGTTTGAGAGATCAAATACTCTTCCAACCAGGCGACATTTTTGACGTCCAAGTGGTTGGTCGGTTCGTCCAAAAGCAAAATGTCCGCCTTCATCAAAATCGCTCTCGCCAAGGCGAGTTTCATCTTCCAGCCACCAGACAACGCGGTGACGGCGCCCTCTTGCATCGTCTCTGTAAATTGAAAAGTCGTCAAAACCTTCTTGACATCATCTCTGCTCGTTCCGTGCTCTTTGATGACATCGTTTGCAGAGATAAAGTCGACAACATTCATGTCTCCGACGTCGCCTTGGATGTCGTGTTCGACGTACACCGTTCTCAATTCTTCTGGTGGCGGGAAACCATCGACTTGACCGTTGTTGATGGCCTTCATGAGAGTCGATTTACCACAGCCGTTCGGGCCACATAAACCGTATCTCTTACCCTTCTTCATGTGCAAAGTTGCGTTGTTAAGCAAAATGAGCGCACCGTAAGCCAAGGAAAAGTCGCACTTGCACAAATCTTCGCCTTCTTCGTCTTCAACAGTGAAGACTTTCTTGGTTGACAAGTACAACTCTTCGGCTTTGGTGACCAAAGTCGCCGTCAAGTCATCAGCGTCGGCGTAAAACACCTTCATGTACGGCGTCGCGCACGACTTGGTCCATTGGTCCTTGTCGAAGTTCTTTTGCAAGAGCGCGTTGACAGACAAGGCGCAAATGTGGTTGAAGATCGGCGCAACCGCCGGGTCTTCGACAAACTTCGCAACGTCCGCGTCCGAGGCACCAGTCGAGGTGACCATAAGCGCTTGCAACTCCTTGGAAACAACCGCTTCGTCGTAGTGACCGGAGGCATCTCCGGATTCCGCGGCAGCAGATTCCGCGGTTTCGCCGGCGGCGTTCAACAACGTCTTGTAGGCTCTCGTACAAACTGTTCTGCACTCCGGATCGGCAACTTCATCCATCGCTCTCTTCAACAACGGTAACAATTTCGGGACGAAGGGCTTGGCATCCATCGGATCTTCGACCAACTTGCACATGTTGTCGATGATAACCGCAGATTTACGCTTGATCGCAGTCATTTGCGAGTGCGCCAAACCTCTCATCAAAAGCGGACCGAGAATGGACAACGTCGGCGACTCGACTTGTTGAACAAACGTCGTCGCGGCGAGCTTGTGCACGCATTCTGGCACTTCGTCAATCTTGACGATGCACTGAATTAAAGTCGGTACGAACGGCTCAATGTCCAAGTTACCAATAGTCGTCGCCGCCTTTGCCATCGTATCCGAAGACTTTTCCTTGACTTCATCTCTCATATCAACCATGACTTGCGCAATCTCTGGGACCAATTCCGGTAAAGCCGCTGCGACGGACTTTGGCGCAGCTCCGACAAAAAAGTCGATGACTCTCAATGCAGCCATCTTGGATTGCCAAAACGGACTCGCGAAACCGGCGAAAATGGCTTTTTGGCACGCTCTGATGGCAAACGGCGACAACTTCGTCAAGATGACATCCACCGCCGGATCCGCCGCTTCTCTCACGTCTTTGGACTTGTTATCACCGGCTAAGGTAATAGCCACTTCCAACAACTCAATCATGAACGGTTCATCCTGAGCGCCCGACTTCGAGGCCAACTCGGAGATTTTCTTCGCCGCAGCAGCTCTCGTTTCTGGCTCTTTCTTGTTCTTGGCATCTTTTTGAATAGACGCAACGATTTCCGCAGTCACGGAGGATGGTTTCGGCACGGTGCACTTCGCGGGAGCCATTATTGTGTGTTATGCGCGCGTGTTGTTAAATGCGTTTCTGTCGTAGAAAAATAGACGAAAGAAGGCGTTAGTAGATGTATTGGTAAAACGCATCGCATCGATTATCCCGACGGGAAAAAAAACGTGGCCGTCGTGTGTGGTGGAAAAAGCGCTCTCGCAGTTTCGAAAATCCACGTCGAGAGGCCACCGCGCGACAGCGGCGTCGAACGCGTCCACTCCAAAACGGCGCGGACGATATACGTTTTAGCGCGCAAAACGAATATCTCCGCGCAATTCTCCCGAGTTTTGCCTCGCGCCTCGTTCGCGACGCGTCCAACCCGCGCGTTTTCTTCGCGCGGCGGCAAAGAGTAATCCACCACCCTTAGCCGCCGAATCAAAGTGATTCATCGCATCCAAATCGCTCCCGACCGCGCGACGCGACGCGACGCGACGCGCGATTCCGATATGGTTCGACATCGTTCGCATCCTTTTCCTTCGCGCGAAAGTAAGAAAAACAAAAGCGGAAAAGCGACGAACGAAGAATCGTTACCTCTTCTTCTTCTTCTTCTTCTCTTTGGGGGAAAGGGCAAGTAAAGTTGGTGCGTAAAGTGAGGAGGAATATCTGATGTTTGTCTTCTTTTCGTCGCTCAACTCGCGTTCTGTGAACCGTCGGCTTCCTTTTGCTTTTTTTTGGTGGTGTTGGATTTTTGCTATTTTTGAAGACCATCTTCTAGATATTTTTTCGAATTAGAAAGTTGTCACTTATATTCTACTTTGGAACACAGTTAGAAGGCACACATATATATGGCCGGTCGAAACGTCGCGAAGAGAGCGATCGATCGCGCGATCGCGTCGGCGGCGGCGTCCACGTCGAGATATCATCCGCATTTCGCGGGGACGACGAACGCGTTGTTTACGCGATGCACAACCAGCACGGCCGCTCCGTCGTCGTCGTCGTCTGAATCGTCGTCTGAATCGTCGTCGTCATCTCTGGTGAAGAATTTCGACGTCTATCGATGGTCTCCGGAAGCACCGAAAGGCTCCGAAGCGTCGAAGCCGCGGTATCAATCGTACCAAGTCGATTTGAACGATTGCGGGCCGATGATGCTCGACGTGCTCTTAAAGATTAAAGACGAACAAGACCACTCGTTGAGTTTCCGCAGATCGTGCAGAGAAGGCATCTGTGGCTCGTGCGCGATGAACATCAACGGCGTGAACACGTTAGCGTGCTTGTCGAAAGTGGATAAAACGACCGCGTCTGAGACGACAAAGGTCGCGCCGTTACCGCACATGTTTGTCGTCCGAGACTTAGTGGTAGACATGAGCAACTTTTACGCGCAGTATAAGTCTATCAAACCGTGGTTGATTCAAGACGAAGAAGAGACGAAATCGAGCGGCGGCGAAAATTTACAGTCGAAAGAAGACCGCGAGAAATTGGATGGTTTGTACGAGTGCATTTTGTGCGCGTGTTGTTCGACATCGTGTCCATCGTACTGGTGGAATTCGGACAAATATTTAGGCCCAGCGGTGTTGTTGCAAGCGTATCGATGGATCATCGACTCGCGAGACGGGAGGAAGAAGGACAGGTTGATTCAAGTGAACGACGCGTTTAAGTTGTATAGATGTCACACGATAATGAATTGCACGAAGGTGTGTCCGAAAGGGTTAAACCCGGCGAAAGCGATCGCGAAGATTAAGACGATGGTGAAGTAACTTCCGCCGCGCTTGTAGATAGAAGAGGGAGAATGATGAGAGTAGGAAAAGAGCAGTTTTATTTTTACATCATCTCTTTGTGCTGGTTTGGTCAAACAAATAACTGTGAATGTTGTATCAAAATATAAAGTAAAAAATCCAAAAATACTACGACGTACTAAAAGTTTTCCTCCTCCGCGTCAAACGAACCGCGGTGCTTTGATTGTGGATCGTCATGTTCAGGAAACTGTGCAGCTCGGTGAGCAAAGCCTCTGGTTCCATTCGCGTCCCTTCGCCGCCGTCTCGATGCGAGAAAACGAAGAGGACGTCGTCACCACGTAAACCTCCTCCTCCTCCTCTTCCTCCTCCTCTTCCACCTCCTTTTGTTCCCGAAAAAGAAGAAGGAAAAGAAAGACAAGTTTTTGACCCGAACCCGAACAACGTTTCGATACACCGGAAAACACCAATCCGAAACTTTGAGCTGGGCCCGATCATAGGCACCGGGTCGTTCGGGATCGTTCCAATTGCCAAGCACCGAGATTCTGGTTTAGTCGTCGCGGTGAAAATCCTATCCAAAGCGCACGTGGCGAAGACGAAACAAATCGCACACATCGTTCAGGAGAAAAAAATACTCGAGAAGTGTTCGAAGAGTAAGTTTATCGTGCAACTCTTTTCCTACGCGCAAACGAAAGAGGAAATTCATCTGGTGATGGAGTTTGTTCCAGGAGGAGAACTGTTCAATCAGTTGCGACTCTACAGACGATTAAAAAATGACATCGCGCGATTCTACATCGTTGAAATCACGCTTGCGTTTGAGTACTTGCACGAAACGTGCGCGAAGCCGTGTCGGGTTGCGTATAGAGATTTGAAACCAGAGAATGTTTTATTGGACGGGTACGGGTACGTGAAATTGGCAGATTTTGGATTCGCTAAGCAGTTGGGGCCGAAAGTTATTGATACAAGTAAAGATGGCAGGGCGGTTACGGTTACTTATCGAAGAGAGGAAGAGGTTCACCAGAAGGTTGGATTCATTGAAAACGAAAAGGCATACACGCTGTGCGGTACGCCAGATTATTTAGCACCGGAAGTGATTTTGAACGGAGGTCACGACGAGTCCGTGGATTGGTGGGGACTTGGTATTTTACTCTATGAGCTCGTGAGAGGTATACCGCCGTTCCAAAGCGAGGAACCGTGGGCGACATATCAGAAAATTTTGAAAAGAGAGTTCACGTTTGGGCCGAAAGAATGGAAGAAAGCGAAGAAGAAGAAGAAGAAGAAGAGTGGTAAAAAAGACACAGAAACGACGACGACGACAAAAAAGAAGAAAGTTTATATAGACGACGACGATGAAAAACAAAGCGACGAAGAAGGGGATGATAATGATGAAGAAGAAAACGAAAACGCATTCGGATTTACGAAACAAAGCCGAGACTTGATACGTAAACTTTTGACCGTCGAAAGCGCAAAACGTCTCGGCTCAACACACGGGTCGATTGAAATCAAAAGCCACCCTTGGTTTCGCTCGGTCAATTGGAAGTTGGCGAGTGAACGCAAATGGAAGAAACCACCGATAGTTCCGCGGTGCCCGCGATCGGAGAAAGAGTTATACGCGATGTTGCAGAAAATCGCCGAGGAGGAAGGTTTCGACCAAGAGAGCAGCGCGAGAAACGATACGAACTTCGTCGAAATTTCCCAAGAGGACGAGATGGCATTTCAAGCGCTCGAAGAAGACGAAATTCTCGACGATGAATATAGGAATGAGAGCGATGGTATGATCACCGTCGAAACGTAACGTGTCAATGCTAGTATTTATGTGATAAAAGAGCGCTCTCACTACACACAAACAAACTCTAGATTCTACTCTAAGCAAAAGCTAGTACGATATAAATACACGGTCTTGGCGCACCGTCGGATTCTATTACTTACTCTTCTTCTTCCTTCTCCACGCGAAATCATCGTCGTCGTCCGAATCATCATCGCTACTCTCGTCGTCCTTGTCACCGTCTTTCTTTGCTTGGGAGACTTCTTTCTCGACGCCGCTGCCTCCTTCTTTCTTCTTCTTCTTCATAACCTCCATCGCCTTCTTCCTCAACGCGTCCACCTTATCAAAACCAGCCACGGTATCCGCGATGACTTCATCCGCCAACTCTTTCGCGTGCATCGCCGCCTCTTCCTCTTCTCGTTTTATTCGCTCTTCCTCTTCTTTTTGCTTTAAGAATTCCTGGCTGCTCGTCTCGTCCGCAACGGTTTTTGTGTTGGCAGTCTTCTGCTTCTTGTTTCCGCCGACCGAATCACCAACGTCCGCGTTGTCGCTCCTTCTTTTCTTCGTCGTCTCCTCCTCCTCCTCCTCCTCCTCGTTCGCCTCGTCGAAGAACCCCGCAGGTAACAACGCCTTCTTTTCGACGTCACGTCTCGCCTCTTTTCGGACGATGGTCTCTTCCCGTCGTGGTGGTCTCTTCCCACCCCATCTCGCATCGTCGTCCGCCGACACTCTCGGTCGCGCGCTCCCGAACCCCTCTTCACCGCCGCTTGGCGTCGTCGTCGTCGTCGTCGTCGTCGTCGTCTCCCCTCGCGTCCGCTCGTCCACTTTCGCGCGAAACGCCGCTCGGAACTTCAAAGAGGACATCGATGAGGTCCCTTTTTTGTTGTGTTTGCCAAAATTCGTCTCCTTTTTTTTAAAGGTACAGTTTAGGGTTTCTGTTCTCTTCTTTGAAAAATTCAAAAGACGAAGGGGAAAGCGACACACACAAAACGCCCGACACACAACGAAGAGAGAGAGAGAGAGAGAGAGAGAGAGAGAGAGAGAGAGAAAGAGACCATGGGGTACGCATCCACGATCAACGAGTGCTACGAGAAGCTCGAGAAGATCGGCCAGGGGACGTACGGGAAGGTGTACAAAGCGAGAGAACGA
>MDTG01114892.1_pt1 | contig 14868 bp, 13 predicted proteins | sample 811421 | NCBI WGS metagenome assembly MDTG01 (sample SAMN05326645, study PRJNA326480) | marine metagenome | isolation source: seawater | place: Pacific Ocean: South East | collected 2011
GAAAGTTTGAAAAAAGGTTTGCTAATTTGTTCACAGGTATTTCAAAAAGATATTATATTGTACTGCCTCTTTCTTTGATAATTACAATAATTGCTGGATATGGCGCGATAAATCTAAAGTCAGAATTTGATGTAAAAGATTTCTTTGATAATAAATCGGATTTCGTGGTCTCTCTTGATCAATTTGAAGAATATGATCCAGGAGTAAGAGGGGAGCCAGCACAGTTTATATTTGAGGGAGAAATTACTGACCCAAAGTTTATTATGACTTTTAATAATTTCACTAAAGATCTTTCTAAAATAAACTTTATTGGTCTTAATGAGAACGGAGAAATAAATCAAAGCGACGTTCTAAATATATCAAAAATCACTTCTCTAGTTCTAAAAAATGAGCCACTAAAAGAAGAAATATTTAGAAAATCCGGAGTAAAAATTACTGATTTAAATAATGATAATATTCCTGATGAATCTGACCAGATAAAAGAAATAATTAAATATGGATTCGATAATGGAATCGAATCTAAAGGTCAGTATTCTTTTGATCCGCTTTGGTTCCAAAGATATTTTTGGTATGACAAAGATAAAAATGAAGATTTTACTTCAATTTTAATGATTTTTTTAAGTGGTACCAGGACAGAAGATGATGTGTCTAAAGTGCGAAATGATTTGAATAAATTACTTAAAGAAACTGATTTTCCAAAAAATATATCAGTTGGGCTTACTGGTTCTCCATTTAGTAGAAGTGACCAATTAAATGCAACCACAGATTCAATGAGAAGATCTATACCATTTGCATTCATAGGTTCATTTTTAATAATACTAGTAGCTCTAAGATCGTTTAGATATGCGATAGCAACAATAATTCCAATTGCATTAGTTGTAATTTGGCTTTATGGAATAATGTACTTGTTTGATTTTAGTTTAAATTATGTAACCGCAACTATTGGAGCTATTTCCTTAGGAGTTGGAGTTGATTTTGCCATTCATATGACCATGAGATTTAGAGAAGAATTAAAATCTGCAACTGATAAGTTAAATGCTTTATACAACTCAATAAATGGAACTGGATTAGCCTTATTGGGGTCAGCAATATCAAGTACTTTAGGATTCTTAATTATGGGATTTGCCCCAATGCCTTTATTTTCTACTTTTGGAATATTAACAGCAGTAATGATATGTCTTGCCTTAATAGCTTCGCTGGTTACTTTGCCCTCTCTACTATACTTAATATCAAAAAAATAAAAGTTACAAATTATTATTACCACGCTACACTTTAATTTATGCCAATTATTCAAGTAAAAAAATTAAAGAAAAAGTACGGTGAATTCGAAGCTGTAAGAGGTATAGATTTTGAAGTAGATGAAGGGGAAGTTTTTGGCTTATTAGGACCTAACGGAGCTGGAAAAACAACCACAGTAGAAATTCTAGAAGGTCTAATAAAATCTACCAGCGGAGAAGCTTTTATTAATGACCTAGATGTAAGTAAAGATACTAAATCTGTAAAGAAAATAATTGGTGTTCAACTTCAATCTGTGAATTTCTTTGAAAAACTATCCTTATTTGAAATTGTAGAATTATTTTCAACACTTTATTCATACACAGTTGATCCTGGCAAAATACTTGAAAGAGTTGGTTTATCAAATAAAAAAGATTCATATTTTAAAACTTTATCTGGAGGGCAAAAACAAAGATTGTCTATAGCTGTGGCTCTAGTAAATAATCCCAAGGTATTATTTTTTGATGAACCAACTACTGGACTAGATCCTCAAGCTAGGAGAAATTTGTGGGAATTAATTAAGTCTTTTCAAGAAGAGGGAAAGACAGTCGTTTTAACTACTCATTATATGGAAGAGGCTGAGGAATTATGTGACCGAGTTGCAATTATAGATGAGGGTAAAATAATCAAAATAAATTCTCCGTCAAACTTAATTGATGAACTAACAAAATCAGGATTCAAATCATCGAAAAAGATGAGAGAGGCTACCCTTGAAGATGTTTTTATTGATTTAACTGGAAAAAGTTTAAGGGAAGATTAATGAAGATTTATTTAAGTTTTACCATTGCTGCAAGCAAAATGTTTTTTAGAAGAAAAAGCTCTATATTCTGGTCGCTGTTTTTTCCTGTGGTTACTATGCTAGTATTTGGGAACGCAAATATTTTAGGTTACAGTGCTCCAAATGTAGGGTTAATTGATTACGCAAATACAGATAATTCCAGATTAATAACTGAAAGCCTAAAACAATCAAAAAGTACAGAAATTCAACTTATTCTTTCTGAAAATGAAGCTATAGAATTATTAACAAAAGGTAGTATTGCATCATACATAACCATAAATTCATCTTATAATAATTCCGAAAGTGAAATAATTATTACTACAAGAAAAGATGATTTTGCTGAAAAAGAGGTTGTAAGCAACTTAATTAATTCTGTAATGCTTGAAAATAAAAATTCATTGGAAGAATTATCAAATATTAAATCTAATATTGCTGATATTAATTATCAGGGCTACAAGGGTTTTATAATTCCAGGAATTGCAGCGATGGCAATAATGCAAAATGGTATATTTTCTGTTGTGTTTACACTTCTAAGCTATAAAAACCAAGGGGTCCTAAGAAGGCTACAGGCAACCCCTATATCACCGTCTCATTTCATAGTTGGACACTTAATTTCAAGAGTAACCATAATAATTTTACAAACTTTTCTTCTTTTAATTATGGGGGTCTTTATATTAGGAGTCTCAATAGGCCAAGGTAGCATAATGGCTTGGATAAACATATTGTTATTATCCCTTTTAGGCGGAGTGCTATTCTTATCAATTGGATTGGCCATTTCAAGCTTAGCTCCTAGCGAAGATAGTGCGCCAGCTTTGGCAAACCTGGTTACTTTTCCAATGCTTTTCTTATCAGGAGTGTTTTTTCCAATAGACTTCTTACCTAAATTTGTTGGGTACGTAAGTAATGTTTTACCATTAACACATTTAGCTCAAGGCATTAGATTATCTGCACTTTATGGAAATAGTACTCTAACTACCCTTCCTCAAATTGGGATAACTATATTATGGCTTGCGATAGCATTTTCAATATGTGCATTTACCTTTAAATGGGAATAATATGGATTTATTATTAAACAATGGTATCCAATGGAAAAAGAATATAAATTCTCAATAAGTGAAGTTTCTTCAAAAACTGGCATTTCTACTTCGGCAATTAATTATTACATTAGAAGCAATTTAATTACACCTCCAAAAAAAACTGCTAAAACACGAGCATTTTTTTCTCAAATTACAATAGATGAGCTTTTTGAAGTTAAAGAACTAAAATCCAAAGGCTTGCCTATGAAAATGATCAAGCAATCCTTAGATAAAAATAAAAAAACCCCAAAATATACATCTTTTACAGGTAGTATAAAAAAATTATCCGAAGAACTTTCAATGAATCAAAATTGGATAAAACAAATAATTAAAACTGGATTGATTACAGCAAAAAGTACGAAAAAAAATATCTATTTTATAGATTCTTTAGATATTCAACTTCTAAGCAATCTAAAAAAAATGAATTTATCTGGAATACCTGAAGAGTATCTAATTAGACACAGCGAATATAAAGATTTATCTAAAGCTGAATCTGCATTTTTATTAGAACATATAAATTTTTCTAATTTAGATAAAGATTCAATTAAATCTATTCACTCAGGATTTGAGAAAGTAAGAAACATCTTAAGGATTAAAGAATTAAATAAATTATTAAGTTAATTTTTTTTCTTTTTTTCTTTTTTTCTTTTGTCTTTTATAACTCTAACTGCTTCTCTAATACCAGACTCAATTGCGCCTTTGCTCACAGCAATTTTAATATCTTGATCGCAGTTTAATTCACTATCAATATAAGCATGGCAAATAGCTCTGTTAGCAAATGCATCAGAATTATCCCCATCAAGATTTATAGATTTTGTAAACGAATCTATAGCATCATTCATTTTTCCAAGAGTCATATAAGATACTCCTAAATTATAATAAATTTCCGGATTATCAGGTTTAATTTTTGCTGCCCACTCAAAATAATCTACAGAAGTTTCAACTAGGCCTGCTTTAGCACTTTCTAGCCCAGTCTCAAAATAACTTTTCCATAATTCCTGACTCATAACATTAATCGTAATAAAATATCTATATGGATAATAATTATATAGAAAAACTTGAATTTGATTATATTAGAGAAAACCTTAGCACATTATGCACTTTCTACCTATCAAAAAAACTCTGCAAAAATATAAAACCCGAATTTAATATCGAAAAAATTAATAATATGCATCTTAAAACTCAAGAGGCTAGAGAATTTCTAGAAAAAGAAAATCAAGTCTTATTTTCAAATATAAATAATATTGTTCCATTAGAAATAGAAATTAAAGAAGGTCATATACTACAAGCCCTAGAAATAATTGAAATAAATGAATTTCTAAAACAGTGCGATAATTTAAAAACCTCATTATCTTTAAGTAAAGAAAAATTTAAAAATCTTAATAACTTGGCAAATAAAATATCAAATACGAATGATTTGATTATTTCTATTGAAAATTCTATAGATGAGAAGGGTAAGATAAAAAATACAGCCTCAAAAGATTTAAAAATACTTAGAAAAAAAACATCTGAAAAATATAAATTACTAAATAAATTTCTAACAAAAATAATTTCAGATAGATCCAAAGAAAATTATTTTCAGTCAAGCTCTATAAGAACAATATCTGGAAGATTAGCTCTAGAAATAAAATCTGAATATAAATCAAAAATAAAGGGGATAATTCATGGTTCCTCATCTACTAATCAAACAGTTTATATTGAACCAATTGGATCTATTGATCTTTGTAACAATTGGATAGAAACACATAACGAAGTTAAAAAAGAAGAAGAGAAAATATTAGCTTTACTTACAAAAAAAATAATTGAAAAACAAGAAAATATAAAAGTAAATGGAAAGTTAATTACTGAAATAGATCTTGTTTTTGCTAAAGCAAAACTTTCCAAACAAATGAATGGATCTAAATTAAATAATATTTATTCTGGTGAGTTAAATTTAGTTGATTGCAGACATCCAATTCTAAAGTCTGATGCAAAACCTATAAGTATTAAGATGGAGAAGGGTATTTCAACGATTGTTATTAGCGGGCCTAATACTGGAGGAAAGACAGTGGCTCTAAAGACTATTGGGTTAATATCACTTATTTATCAATCAGGCATTCAGCCGCCATGCTCCCCAGATTCTCAAATTCCTATTTTTAAAGATTTTTTTGTTCATATTGGCGACGATCAAAATTTAAAAAAATCTGAATCATCTTTTTCATCTCACATTTCATCACTAATAAATACTATAAATAATGCTTCGGGAGAATCATTAATTATAGTTGATGAAATTGTCTCTTCAACAGACCCTGATGAAGGAAATGCTCTGGCTTGTGCAATATTAAATTACTTAAATACTATTTCCTCAAAATCATTTATTTCTACACACATAAAAGGAATCATTGAATATGCAAAACAAGAGAATTGGGGTGAAAATTATAGCGTTTCTTTTGATCAAAAAAAGAACATTCCTACATATGAATTAAAGAAGGGAGTTCCAAGCAGTAGCTTTGCAATAAATATTTCTAAGAAATTAGGAATTCCAGAAAATATAATAAAAAATGCAGAAAAAATGCTTGATAGTGATTACTTATCATATAAGAATTTAATTTCAGAATTAGAAAAAAATAAACTAAAAATCAGTATAAGAGAGAAGGAAATAGAAAAAGAATTAAAGAAGATAAAGGAGAAAGAGAAAGAAATAGAAAAAGAATTAAAGAAGATAAAGGAGAAAGAGAAAGAAATAATTATAGAAACAAAAATTAAGCAGGCTTCAAAAGTTAGAGAGCTAGAAAAAGAATTAAAGAAGATAAAGGATATATCTAATAACCCTTCCCAAATTAAATTGAATAAAAAAGAATTAAAGAAGATAAAAAAATCAATATCTTTGCAAGAAGAAATTGATAGCGATATTACATTGGAAATAGGTGAATATGTAAGACTTGATGGCCTTTCAGAAATTGGGAGAGTATCAAAAATTAAATCAAAAAAATTAGCATTATTTAAAGTAGGAAGAAGTATAATTGAAATGCCAATATCGAGCGTGATTTCAAAAGTTAAAATTGATAAGCATTCTCCAAGACTAATTAGTTACAAATCAGAGTTAAAAGCAATAAGCACTGAAATAGATCTTATTGGAATTCAAATAAGCGATGTTAAAGAAGAACTAGAAAAATATTTAGATTCTTCAATAATTAATAATCAAAAAATTTGTAAAATAATTCACGGAGAAGGTTCAGGGATTTTAAGAAATGAAGTTATAAGAATATTAGATGACTCTCCAATAATAAATAAATATTACCCTCACAAAGATAGAAAAGGTGTAACTATAGTTGAAATTATTTAATTAAAATATCCTTTAATTTTTCTACAATTATTTTCTCTTGTCCGTCTTGAATATTAGTCATTGCCAAATTTATTTCATCTTTATAACCACCTGTTCCTACATATATAGGCGGATCCCCTTTTTCAAGCAACAATCTGATTTCATTTGGGCTTAACCCTTTCCAGTTATTATTAAAATAAATAACTGCCTGAGGACCTTCTCTGTTTAAACCATCATCCTCCAATTTAACATCTAGGTCTTCTATATTAGATAGCTCTTTCACAATAAACTTAGCTTTTTCTTTCCACCCGTCCCATATTTCTTCTTGATTAATATCTAGAAATAATTTTAAAGCTACAACAAGCCCAACTAGACATTCCTTGGACACTTTCATAGATCTTCCAATTTTTGCTTTGGTATCCGAAAAACAAATTAAATTTCTTTTTGCAAGATCTATGTAAGACTTTTTTCCTAATATAAATCCAGTATTCTGGGGGCCCCTTATTCCTTTGCCTCCACTATATGAGACCATTGATGCTCCTGCATTTATAAATTTAAATAAATTATTAACCGGAGGAATTCTTGCTGAAGCATCTACTAAAACTGGCAAATTAAACTCATTTCCAATTTTTACTGTTTCATCAATTCCTAATCCGATTCCTATAAAAGGAGCCTCGACAAAAGCTATAGCTACAGATTCTTTCGTAAATTTTCTTCTTATATCATCAATATTTTTATACTCTATTAACTTTGCACCTGTCATCTCAAGAGCAGAATCATAATGATTTCGATGGCTTGCGTGAATCAGTATCTCTTTCCTTTTCAAAAGATTAGGAATTTCATCTAATAAAGATTCATCCTTAGCGCATATTGCTGCTGCAGACATAAGAACTATCGCAGATGCGCAACCAGATGTAATTAATGCGCTTTCCGAATCACATAAATTAGCAATTTGCTCTGAGCATTTTTCGTGTAATTCTTCAACATCAACGAAAGCAGATGAAGCTTTATTCATAGCATCCAGAACCTCTCTGGACATAATGCTACCTCCTAATTTAGTCACCCAGCTCTGAGCATTTATTACAGTTTTTATATTAAATTCCTTATAAATATCCATTTGCAACTACTATAAATTTAAAAACTCAGACTTTAATTGGCCACATCCTGCATTAATGTCTATTCCTTTTTCCATTCTAATTGTTGAAGGTATGTTGTATTTAGTAATTATTTCCCTAAAAGCATTAATTTTATCAGAATTAGATCTTTTATAATCTGACTTTAAAGTTGGATTGACAGGTATTAAATTTAAATGGCACAAAAGAGGTTTTAGCAATTTGCCTAATTTCTCAGCATGAGATTTAGAATCATTCTGGCCATGCAACAAAACATATTCAAAAAAAACTTTTCTATTTGTTATTTCAATATATTTTTTGCATGCTTGAATCAAATCACCTATTGGATATGTATTGTTAATGGGCACAGTTTGAGATCTGGTCTCGTCGTCGGGAGCATGTATAGAAACCGCAAGATTAACTTGGATTTTTTCTTTTGCAAGATCTAATATTTTAGGCACGAGCCCAACAGTTGATATTGTAATATTTCTGGCACCAATATTAAGGCCTTTCTGATCATTTAATCTTTTAACAGCTTCTAAAGTTCTAGAGTAATTAGCTAAGGGCTCTCCCATTCCCATAAATACAATATTTAAATTATTTTCGTTATTAAATGACCTTCCTTCTTCAATTATCAATTCTTTTTTTATTTCAATTACCTGAGAAACAATTTCTCCTACAGTCAATTGTCTAGTAAAGCCTTGCTGTCCAGTTGCACAAAATTTACAATCTAGTGCACACCCAACCTGAGAAGAAATGCAAACTGTTCTTCTGCGTCTCCTGTGACCATCTTCGTCATATCTCATCAAAACAGTTTCTATTAAATTATTATCATGCAATTTCCATAAATATTTATCAGTGCTTTTATCTTTAGATTTTTTTTTAACAACAAGTCTTAGTGGGCTAAATGAATGATTGCTCTTTAAATAATTTACTGCTTCCAAAGGAAGTGTTTTTATCTCATCAAAACTAGATGATAAATCTACGTAAATTGATTGCCATAATTGATCAACCCTATATTCTCTAATACCAGCACTCTTAAATCCTAGTTTTATATCTTCTTTTTTTATCTCAAATATTGAAATCACAATTTAACATCTTAGCGTTTACTTTTTCAGACACTCTGTTACTATCAATTCAGTATATTAAAGTAATCTTACATATTTAATTGATAAATCAAAATTTAAAGAATAAAAAAATTAGAAAAGATTTAATAAAACCTGTTAATAAATATTCTATTTTTGAAAATCCTGTCCTTGAAGCAATTAATTTAAATGTATCTTACGGAAAAGTATTAGCTGTAAAAGATGTAAATATTCAAGTACCTAAAAATAAAGTGATATCTTTAATTGGGCCTTCAGGGTGTGGAAAAAGTACTTTGATCAGATGTTTTAATAGAATGAACGACACTATTCGAATTGCAAATATTAGTGGTCAAATTTTATACAATAAAAGAAATGTGACTGATATTGATCCTGCTGAAGTCAGGTATAGAATAGGAATGGTATTTCAAAAACCTAATCCTTTTCCAAAATCGATATATGAAAATGTTGCCTTTGGTCCAAAAGTTAATGGAATTAAAGAAAACTTAGATCAAATTGTTGAAACAAGTCTAAAAAAAGCAGATTTATGGAAAGAAGTTAAAGATAGACTAAAAGAAAATGCATACGGACTTTCTGGAGGTCAGCAACAAAGATTATGCATAGCTCGAACTTTAGCTGTTAATCCTGAAGTTATACTTATGGATGAGCCTTGTTCAGCACTTGATCCAATTTCAACAGATAGAATAGAAGAGTTAATTAAAGATTTATCAAGTTCAGTGACTATTGTAATAGTTACTCATAATATGCAACAAGCTGTAAGAGTATCTGACTATTCTGCCTGCATGATGGCAGGAGAAGAAAGGATTGGAGAGTTAATTGAATATGGAGAAGTTGATCAGATATTTGGAAATCCTAAAGACAAAAGAACCGAAGAATATGTAACGGGAAGAATTGGATAACTGCAAAAATAATTATGTCAAATTATCATGGAAGAAAATCACTAGATCTAGGTCTACTTGAAATAGAAACTAAAACTAATGCTTTAAACTTAAAAGTCCTGGAAGCATTTAATGAAACATTTAATTCTTTTTATGAAAAAGATCTAGAAAAATCTAAAGAAATTATAAAAAAAGATAAATTTATAAATCAATTTGCAGTAGAAATTGAAAATAAATCAATAGATGTTATTCGAAGAGAAACTCCTTTGGCATCAGACATGAGAAAATTAACATCTTATATGTTTGTGGCACAAGAACTAGAAAGAATTGGGGACTACCTTTCAGGAATATGTAAAATAAATTTAAAAATAGGCAAAGAACCCTTCATAACCAAATTTGAAAAAATACCTAAAATGGAAGCTATTGCAAAAAACATGCTAAAAGATAGCATAAAACTTTTCTCTAATTTTCCTGAAGAAAAAAAAGCAATGAAAGATGCCAAAAATATTTTCTCTCAAGACGACGAAATAGATCATTTAAATTCTCAAGTGCAAAATGATTTAATAAAAAGAATGTCTAGGAACTCAAAATTAGTTGAACAAGGAACTTATATAATTTGGGTTGCTCATAACCTTGAAAGAATTTCAGATAGAGCAAACAATATTGCAGAGAGAACTATATATGTAGTTACTGGAGATTCTGCAGCAATATTTAGTTACGAACTAGATGAATAAGAATTAAATTTTTTATATATTTTCTGACTAATATCTTTATTATTTAAAGTGGTCTCTGCAGATCCATTTAATTTAATCGATCTTTGAATTGTTCTAATACTAACTTCATATTTTATAGATAACTCTTTAACACTCATTCCTTTTTCATAATCTTGAAATATACTTTTATCTCTATTCTCTTTTATAAAATTTTTAAAGAAATTAGGGTCATCATAAATACATATTGGTAAAGGGCAATTTAAACAAGTAGGTGAATATTTGCACCCTGTATCAAAATAATTTGAGTCCTCAGAAGACAACTCATGATTTTTTAGTTCATTTTTATAATAGCTTGTCATATTAATTAGTACATTTGTTCTAATAATATAGAACATTTGTTCTAATTAATCAAATATAACTTTTTTTTAATTAAAAACTTATAATAGATAACTATGAATGCTGAAATAGTTGCAATTGGATCTGAGCTTTTATTAGGACAAATTGTTGATTCAAATTCTGCCTGGATATCTCGAAGATTGGCAGAAAATGGAATAAATTTATTCTTTAAAACGATAGTTGGCGATAATCCTGAAAGAATGAACGCAATCCTAAAAAATTCCCTAGAAAGGGCAGATATTGTTATTACATCAGGAGGAATTGGGCCAACCAAAGATGATATAACGAGAGATATAGTTGGAAAAGTAACTAATAGAAACCTTTTAACTGACCAAGAATCTCTTAATGATATAGAAGAAAGGTTTAGAAAAAGAGGATTTATACCAACTAAAAATAATGATAGGCAAGCAATGTTCCCAGAAGGATCAATAATTATAAAAAATCCAAACGGGACCGCCCCTTCTTTTATTGTTGAAGAAAAAAATAAATCTATCATTTGTCTCCCCGGGGTTCCATTTGAAATGAAATGGCTAGTAGAAAATGAAGTGATTCCCTATTTAAGAAAAAGATATGAATTAAATGAGATTATCCACTACAAAGTCCTTAAAACAATTGATCTTGGTGAGAGCAATGTAGATCATCTAATTGGAGATATCATTGAAAAGTCAAAAAATCCTACTGTCGGGGTCCTTGCACACCCAGGCCAAGTAGATGTAAGAATTGCTGCTAAAGCAAAAAATAAAAAAGAAGCTGATCTTTTAATTAATCCTGTTAAAAAAGAAATAACTTCTCTTCTTAAAGATGCAATATTTGGAGAAGATGAAGAAACTTTAGAAAAAAATATAGGTAAATTACTATCAACAAATAACACTACTATTTCAACCATAGAAAATATTTCAGGAGGGGCAATTTCAGAAGCATTTCAAAATTCTACAATCAATTTATACTCCCAAGGAATTACTGTGGGGGCTAATAATAATATGGTAAATTTATTCAACAAATACGATGTTAATCTTGATGATTCAGACCCAATCAAAATTGCTTTGAGCCAAGCTTACCTAATAAAGAAAATATCATCATCTAATATCGGATTAGCATATTACGGAATAGCATCAGGAGAATTAAAAGTTGAAAATTTAGGAAAAGGTGAAAGCTATTTTGCGATTGTTAGTGATTCTGGATATGATACGAAACACATAAGATCAGCAGGAATTGGTGCTCCCGATAAAAGAAGGGCTGTAATGAATGCTCTTAGCTTAACTAGGAAATTTTTGATAAATAAATGAAAGCATTGTCTGCGATACAATTAAAGCCAAATGATGATCTAATTATAGATGAAATAGATATAGCTGACCCAGAAGGAAAACAAGTTCAGGTAAAACTTATTTCAAGTGGAATTTGCCACTCCCAACTTCACCAAATGCATGATAATTCTTTACCAAGGCCATTTTTGCTAGGTCACGAAGCAACAGGAATCGTAACTAAAGTTGGACCAGAGTGCAATTACGTAAAAGAAGGAGATTATGTTATAGCTACATGGGTGCCAAGGACACCAATTAAAGGTAGATATTTACCAGGCCTCAAAGGTGTGAGCTACATGGAAGAACCTCTAAATCACAGAATAACCTTTACATGGTCAGAAACAATAATGTGTGATGATGAGTATATTGTTAAGATTCCAGAAAAATATGCAACATCAGAATCTTGTATTGTAGGATGCTCTGTTTTAACTGGAGCGGGAGCAGTTAAAAATACTGCTAAAATAAAAGAAGGGGACACTGTTGTAGTATTTGGGGTAGGCGGAGTTGGTCTTTCTGCTGTAACTATGGCCTCAATAATGAAAGCATCTTTGGTAATAGCAGTTGATTTAGATCAGAATAAACTAGAGTTTTCTAAAAAATTCGGTGCTACACATATTATAAATGCAAAAAAAACAAATCCAATTGAAGAAATTATGGATATAACTAGCGGAGGAGTTGATTATGCATTTGATGCAATAGGTAAAGAAATTACTATGAAGCAAATTTTGATGGCTACAAAAAAGGGTGGATCTGGATCAGACAATAAAGGGGGAACTTCAGTTCTTATTGGGATTCCGGAAAAAAATGAGATTGAAATAGAAGCTAATGAATTCATATTTTTTCAAAAAACTTATATGGGTAGTCTTGGTGCCACATACCCTGAAGAAGACTTTCCCTATTTCTTGGATATGTATCACAAGGGTAAATTTCCGATAAATGAAATGATAACTGAAACATTTTCCTTAAATGAAATAAATGAAGCTTGCAATAAATTAAAAAATGGGCAAATATCTGGAAGGTCTATAATTAAATATTAATTTAATAAGTATGTCCAAATGGTTAAATTAAATTATTCAAATTCTTTAATAGAGTTAGGTAAAAGATTCAATTTTGAAAAGGATGAAAAAACTAAATTTCCTTTTTTTAAATTAGACAGAACTAAAAAGTTAATGAATTTACTTGGAAATCCCCAAAATGATAATTCTTTTACTATTCATGTAGCCGGAACAAATGGAAAAGGGACAGTATCTTCAATAATAGACTCTATTATTTCAAAAGATTATAAAACTGGTCTTTTAACATCACCTCATCTTAAAAATTATACTGAAAGAATTAAAATTAATGGTAATGAAATCAGTCAGAAACTGTTCGCTTCAACTTATGAATATATTTCTAACAAAATTTATAATTTCGAAAAAGAAGAAGGCATAGAATTTACTTTTTTTGAAATAATAACTGCAATGGCATTCGTAATTTTCAATAATGAAGCTGTTGATGTAAAAATTTTGGAGACAGGGCTTGGAGGCACTTTTGATTCGACAAATATAGTTAATTCAGACATAAGTGTAATTACTCCAATAAGTGAAGACCATAAAAAAATATTAGGTGGAAATCTCAAATCAATTGCACAAAACAAAGCTGGAATTATAAAAAAAAATTCCAAAGTGATTATTTCTAAACAAAAAAAAATATGTAAAGAGGTGCTGATAAATACTGCTAAGTCCAAAAAATCAGATTTAATAGAAGTAAAATATAAAACTTACGACAATCTAAAAATAGTAAAAAATAGAATGGTGACCAAATTGTCTGTAGATAAAATTGATTACAATATAAATTATAAATCTATTGGATCATATCATCTTGATAATATTGCCACGGCAATAAAAACTGTAAAAGAATTTAATTCAGGTATTTCAGTAAAAACTATTACAAAGGGAATAAATAAAAATGTGTGGCCTTGTAGAGGCGATCTTAAATTAACAAATAAAAAATTAATACTTATTGATGGTGCTCACAATAAAGATGGATTTAAAAATTTGAAGAAAACTTTAACAACTTTACTTAGTAATAAAAATTATATTTTTATATATGGAACCAACGTTAATCATGACATTAATACTTTTATAAAATTTATATCAGAGGTGCCTTCTAAGGTAATCCTAACAAAGTCTAGCCACCCTAAATCACTTCCAGTTAAAGAGATTGAAAACAAATTAACAAAATTTGATGTAAAATTTATAAAATCAGTAAGCACAGCAAATGCACTTAAAATAGCGATGAATAGTTGTCAAAAAAATGATTTAATTATAGTAGCAGGTTCATTATTTGTGTCTTCTGAAATTAGTAATTTATTAAATTTATGAATAAAAAAATAGAAAATAAAGTTGTTGTAACAGGAATGGGGGTAATCTCATGCGCCGGTAAAACTGTTAATGATTTTTGGAATTCTCTAATTAAAGGTGACTCGGGGATAGACTACTTGAAGCAAGTAAATACTGAAGGATATTCATGCAAAATAGGTGGAGAAATTGATAATTTTGATCCATTAAATTATATGGATAAAAAAGAAGTAAAAAGGCTAGCCAGGTATTCTCAATTTGCAGTTGCAGCTTCCATAGAAGCTATAGCTGACTCAGAAATAGATTTCAACAAAGAAAATAGAGAAGATATAGGAGTTATGCTAGGCAGTGGATCTGGAGGATTACCAGAAACTGAAAAAGAAAATTTACAAATGTTCAAAAATAATAGAAACACTATTAGTCCTTTGTATGTGCCTAAAATGCTCCCTAATATGGGAAGCTCAAATATAAGTAGGCTATTTCAATTAGAAGGCTACTCGAATACTGTTGCTACTGCTTGCGCAGCTGGAACCCAAGCAATTGGAGAGGCTGCAGAAGTCATAAAAAGGGGAGATGCAAAAATAATGATCGCA
>MDTG01333275.1_pt1 | contig 14868 bp, 12 predicted proteins | sample 811421 | NCBI WGS metagenome assembly MDTG01 (sample SAMN05326645, study PRJNA326480) | marine metagenome | isolation source: seawater | place: Pacific Ocean: South East | collected 2011
AATTTTTTAGCTGAAGGACTTTACAAGCTTTTAAAACTGAATACAGAGTAATTTTGAAAAAAATATTTTTTATTTTTTTGATTTCAATAGGATTTTCTTCTTATGCTCAAGTTGGAACTGGATCCCCGTATTCTTTTGTTGGCTTTGGAGAAATTAATTTTAGAGGAAATCATTTAAATAGAGCAATGGGTGGACTTGATGTATATACAGATTCAATTCATCCTAATATTAATAACCCAGCAAGTTATGGAGCACTTAAAGTGACTACTTACTCTGTAGGAGTTAATTATAGAAGTAATAACTTATCTAATAATTCAGAATCTCAAAATGTAACCTCATCATCTATTGATTATATAGGTGTTTCTATCCCTACAAAGCGATTTAGCTTTGGTTTTGGTATATTACCTTTTAGTTCAGTAGGATATTTGTTAGAAGATGTTACAGAAACAAATCAAAGAGATGCCACAAACAGATTTACAGGAGAGGGTGGAATAAATAATGCATTTTTGATTGTTGGATTTAAAGTTTTCAAGGGATTAAATATTGGTTTTAGTACAAATTATGGTTTTGGTGATATAACTTATAGAAAAACCCAAGTAATTGATGGTTTAGAAAATGGAACATATTTGGAAAGTAATTCAAGCTTGTCCGGCATTAGTTATAAGTTTTCAGCTAATTTAATTTTACCTATTAAAGATATCGATTTGCATGGACTATTTAGTTTTTCTCCTGAGTCAGAGTTGACTTCTCAAAATATTCAAATAGTCTATACTAGATCATTATTAAATGGTGATCAGTTAGGTGATCTTGAAGAAACAGATTTAAGCTCAAGAGGCCTTGATGAAACTATTTTTAGACTTCCAAAATCTTTTTCATTTGGCCTTGGGATTGGAAAAAATAAAAAATGGTTTTTTGGAACCCAGTTCAACAAAATAAATAATAATCGTTTTTTTAATGAATTTATTGTTCAGCCAAATATAAAATACGAAGATGCTTCTAGAATTGGTTTGGGTGGATTTTATATTCCAGAATACAGTTCTATCACCTCATATTGGAAAAAAGTAGTATATAGAATAGGATTTAGGACTGAAAGTAAAGGTTATTTGATAAATAATCAGTCAATTAAAGAAAATGGTATTACATTTGGGGTTGGTTTACCAATGGCAGGTTATTCAAATACAAATGTTACTTTTGAATTTGGAAAACTTGGAACTAAGAATCAAAATTTGATTGAAGAAAAATTCTGGTCTGTAAGAATTGGATTTTCTTTGAATGATTTATGGTTCATTAAAAGAAAGTATAACTAATTAAAATAAGCATGAAAATTTTAAGATGCCTTTTAATAATAATATTAACATTTAATAACCTTAAGGGTCAATCAAATCAAGAGTGTTTGAATAATCTATCTATTTTTGCTGAATCTGCAAAAATTAAAAACTATGACGTTGCATATGATACCTGGCTTTTAGTTTTAAACGAATGTCCGAAATTAAATTTAGCCATATACACTTACGGAGAAAAGATCTTAAAACATAAAATAAAAAACTCATCAGGAGATATTAAGTCAGCTTTTAAAAAAGATCTTATATCATTATATGATAAATGGGTTCTAAACATCCCTTATAGAAAAGGTGTAAGTAGAGTAGGAAACATATTAAGTACAAAGGCCCAAGCATTAATTGATTATAAAATGGCTGATGATGCAACTATTTATTCAGTTTTTGATGAAGCATATAAAAAAGATGCTGCAAGTTTTACAAATCCAAAAGGTTTATATAATTATTTTGATACCTTATATAAACAGTATAAGTCTTCAAGTTCAATTGTTTCTACTGAGCATTTATTTAATATGTATGAGGAGATATCAGAAAAGTTTGAATATGAATCTACTAGCTTGGCAAAAAAATTGGATAAAATCTTAATAAAAGAAGATAATGGAGAACCACTTACAAAAAGGGAAGTGAAAAATAAAAGAGTCTATAATGTAAATTCTAGAGCTATTGGTATTCTTCTTTCAAATCTTGATGCAATTATTGCTATTGAGGCCAAATGCGAAAATCTAATTCCACTGTATCAAAGAAATTTTGAAGAAAATAAAAATGATCCAATTTGGTTAAAACGAGCTGCTAGTAGAATGGATAGCAAAGAATGTTCTGATGATCCATTATTTGTAACTTTAGTGGAAGCTCTTCACAGTCTAGAACCCTCTGCTGATTCTGCTTATTATTTGGGACTATTAAATGATAAAAGAGGAAATAGTTCAGAAGCTTTAAATTATTATGAAGAGTCAATCGCATTAGAAACTGATCAATACAAAAAAGCAAAAATTTTATACAAAATTGCTGTTAAATTTAAAAAAAGTGGTCGAAAACAATCTGCTCGAAGATATGCTCAAAAAGCTCTAAGAAATCAACCTTCTATGGGTAGGGCTCATTTGCTAATAGCAAGCTTGTATGCTTCTAGTGCTAATGATTGTGGTGATACTCAATTTAATAAAAGGGCAATTTATTGGTTAGCAGCAGATATTGCTAAAAAAGCTGGGCGTGTAGATGCTTCAATCAAAAAATTAGCTAATAAAACTGCTGATAGTTATATGGGTAGAGCGCCATCTAAAACAGATATTTTTTCTGAAGCAAATGAGGGTGCAAAAATTACATTTGACTGTTGGGTAGGAGCAAGTGTAACTGTCCCTAAATTATAAATGAACACTTTTCATAAATATAGAAAAAGCTTTTTTCTTCCTCTGATATTAACCATTACTTTTTCTTGTTTGGATAATAATAAAGCATTAAATGATATAAACACTTTGAATAGTGATCCTATTGGAATAGCATATAATATTAGAATGGTTTATACAGATTCAATGCGAGTTTCAGCAATATTAACAGCAAATAAGCATGTAGATTTTACAAACTTGCCATTTAAGTACTCCGAATTCCCCGAAGGAGTTAAGGTGGTTTTTTTTGATGAATTAAATAATGAAAATGAAGTTACTGCCGATTATGCAATTCTTTATGATTCAACAAAATTGATTGATTTAAGAGGAAATGTAATCATAAAATCAAATAACGGTGCCGAATTATTATCAGATCAATTATTTTGGGATTCTTCGAATGATTGGGTTTTTACAGAACTACCTTTCATCTATAAAGACCTTGATTATGAAATTTCTGCAACTAGATTGGACACAAATAAAGAATTTACTAAATTTAAGACAGGTAAACTTACCGGAACTATTGCTGTTAAGGATTCAATTTAATGGTTATTAAAACTTATAATGAAAAGACTTTTAATCTCTGAAATTTTATATTGGGTGATAGCTTTTATATCTTTTTTTCAAGTAATTAAAAATTGGATATTAAACAGGCAAAAAGCTTATATTTTTATTTTTTTTGGAATTGTTTCTGTTTTGATGGCTATTTTTAGACGATATTTTCGAAATAAATATTATAAGGATAAATCTTGAAATTAATAATGATTATAGAAGATTTTATAATTATGTTTTCTTTATTATTTTCAGCATTCTTTTCTGGATTAGAAATTGCTTTTGTTTCTTCTAATAGAATGTTTTTAGAAATTAAAAAAAAACAAAATGGTTTTAGTTCTTCATTATTGAAAAAATGTACTGAAAATCCATCAAGATTTATTGCTACTATGTTGATTGGAAATAACATTTCATTGGTAATCTATGGGATTTTTATGGGGGAAAGAATTATTAATATATTATTTCCAGGAATCTATAATTTGTCATTATCCATTTTATTTTATCAAACAGCTATTTCTACTTTTATAATTTTAATTACGGCAGAATTTTTACCAAAGGTTTTATTTAGATTATATGCCCATAAGATGATAACATTTTTTACAATTCCTGCAGCGTTTTTTTATTATTTATTTAGTCCAATTACTTCATCAGTTATGAATTTAACTGATTGGATTTTACAAAATATTTTTAAAATCAATTCTGAGAAGGTTCATCTTTCTTTTTCTAAATTAGAATTAGGGGATTATGTCGAACATCAAATTGAGAATTCAAAGAATAATGATTTGATTGATCCTGAAATAAAAATTTTTCATAACGCATTAGATTTTTCTGATTTAAGTTCCAGAGAGACTATGGTTCCTCGAACTGAAATAGTTGCTGTTAATATTTCAACCAATTCCGAGGAGCTTAAAGATGTGTTTATAAGAACAGGCTTCTCTAAAATCCCCATATATCGTGGCTCGATAGATAATATAATTGGATATGTTCATGCTTTCGAAATGTTTAAGCATCATACAAAGATTAAGGATATTATTTTACCAGTTTCATTTGTTCCTGAACCAATGAAGATAAATAAAGTTTTGGAGCTACTTTCTAAACAAAGAAGTAGTATGGCGGTTGTTTTAGATGAATATGGAGGAACTTCTGGTTTAATTACTGTTGAGGATATTTTAGAGGAATTGTTTGGAGAAATTGAAGATGAACATGATCAAATTGAACATATTGAGAAAATAGTTTCGGAAAATAAATTTGAGTTCTCTACAAGATTAGAAGTCGATTATATAAATCAAAAATATCAGCTTGGAATTGAGGAAAATGAGTTATATGAAACTTTAGGAGGCTGGATTGTTTTTAATACAGCAGAAATTCCTGAAGAACAAGATATTATAGAAATTGATAATTTTAAAATCAAAATTTTAGAAGTCTCTTCAACAAAAATTGAAAAGATTTTTATAGAGCTTAACAATGAAAATTAATTTAAAGGATCTTAATTATTTTAATATTTTAATTTTTTAAAACCCAAGGGATATTGTAAATTCGCAATCGACTTAAAATCAAAAGATTATTATGGCTGTACTTGGACAAATTAGGCAAAGATCGTTTTTCTTAATTCTAGTAATTGGTTTAGCATTATTTGCTTTTGTAATTTCTGGAGTTTTTACAAATGGAATGGATAGTTCATCTCCTTCAGAACCTATAGCAATTATTAATGACACCGAGGTTGATCTTAATCTTTTTAGATTTAATGTTGAACAAACAGAAAAAAATTATAATTACTCTACACTTCAAGCTGTTTCTGCTGTTTGGGAACAAACAATCAGAAATACTATTTTAAATCAAGAGTTTGAGATTCTCGGAATTGATGCGGGAATTGGTCAGTTAGAAGAGATTATCAGTTCGAATGATGCATTTTTAAATGATCCTAGATTTTTAAATGAATCTGGTTTTTTTGATTTTGGATTGTTTACAAATTTTATAGTTTCTATGAAAACAAATAATCCTGAAGGCTATGAAAGCTGGAAATCTCAAGAAGTTAATTTGATTGCAATGGCAAAGGAGAAAATTTACCTTGATCTAATAAGATCTAGTGCTGGATTTACAAATAATGAGGGAAAATTAGCTTATCATATTGAAAATGATAAGGTTTCCATTCAGTATGTTCAATTGCCCTACTCTTTAATCCCTGATAGTATTATCTCTATTAGCGATCGAGAAATTAAAAATTATATTTCTAATAATGCTAAACAATTCAAAAGAGAACCAACAAGATCAATTAGATATGTTGTTTTTGAAGAAGAGGCTAGTGAAGAAGATTTATTGAATCAAAGAAATTATTTGGAATCATTAATAGACGATAGAATTGAATATAATGATGTTTCTAAACTTAATGATACTATAATTGGATTTAATTCAACAAATAACATATATGATTTTGTGAGTCAATATTCTTCAAAAGAATTTGATTCAATATATAAGGCCAAAGGTCAATTATCTCCAGAGTATGCTGAAATTATTTTTAATCTCACAAAAGATGAAGTTTTTGGACCATATAAAGATGGTAAAGATTTGAAAATTTCAAGAGTTATTGATAGAAAACCAGGAGGCTCTATTAGGGCTAGTCATATCCTTGTTGCATACAAAGGAGCATCCAGAGCTAGTAGTTCAATAGATAGAACGAAAAACGAAGCAAAGACAAAGGCTAATAAGCTTTTCTCAAGAATTAGGAGAAATCCAAATTTATTTGAAAAATTAGTAAAAGATAATTCAGATGGACCATCTAATGTTCTTGAAGGGGATTTAGGATTTTTTCAAGAAGGATATATGGCTAAAGAGCTCTATGATTTTGCCTATAAAAATAGAATTGGAAGAATTGGTTTAGTTGAGACTGAATTTGGTTTTCATATTGTAAAAATAAAAGACAAGCAGGATGTTGTTCTTACTGCAGATATAATTCAACCAATTATTCCATCAGAATTAACTTCTAATAATGTTTTCAAGAAAGCAACTACTTTCGAAATGGAGACGATTAAAGCTGAAAAAAATGATTTTGAAAAAATAGCAGATTCTCAAAAGCTTTTGTTAAAAAAGATTGACTTTGTTAATCTACTTGACGATAATCTTCCAGGACTTCCCAATCAAAGACAAATAGTTCAATGGCTGTTTAATTCGTCAACTGAGGTTGGAGATATAAAAAAATTTAGTATTTCACCTGGAGGATATGTTGTTGTTCAGCTAACAAAACTAAGAGATAAAGATATTGCCGAAATAGATGAAGTTAGATCTTTAATTTTTGAAAAATTAAAAAATGAAAAAAAAGCCAAACTATTGAGGAAACAATATGTTAATTTAACTTCTTTGGAAGAGTTATCAAATATATCAAATCTAGAAATCCAGTCAGCATCAGCACTTACTCAGCTAAATGCAGTTTTAGCTGGTGCGGGTAAAGAACCATATGTTGTAGGGGCTGCATTTTCAATGGAAAATAATGAAACCTCTAATTTAATTAATGGGTTAAATGGAATATATAAAATTAAATTATTAGAAAAAGTAATTGCAGATGACTTGGCAAGTTATAGAGCTTACTCAAATTCTTTAAGAAATGCTGAAAACTCAAGAATTAATACAGCTATTTTTGAGGCTTTAAAATCATCCTCAACAATTCAGGACAATAGATCGCTGTATTATTAATTTTGCAAAATAAATTCATCAAAAGTAAATCCAATTTTGAATCCTTTATTTTCAAAATACTTTAGTGAATTTTTTGGACCTATTGCTAGAAAAAAATCTCCTCCCCATGCCCCTAAACTTTTTACTGAACCAATATAATCTGGAAAAGCATCAATCAAAGGTTTAATTTTCAAAAGTTTACCAATTATTTTTTCGTGTATATTAATTAATTCTGAAAACTCATTCATACTTGTGCAAAGCAACAAGTCAGTACTAATTTTTGATATTTCATCAATTACCTCTGTCATATTTAACTTTATTTTTTTAAAATCAATTAATGATTTTTGACTATTTTGAGGATTATTCAAATAAATAAAAAAAAGATTTTCTTTGAATTTTGGATTAAAGTTCACCTTTTTGATTAATTGATTGTTATTTTTTTTTGAAAATAGGATTGGACAATTATTTGACGCACAAGCAATATCATAACCACTTCCTCCAAATGTGTTTTTTAATAGACTATATGGATTAATTTTTGCCCAACTAGATAAATTATTGATTAATGTGGAGGATGAACCTAAACCCCAATTATAATCAAAATCAAGATGAGTTTTTATTGTTTTACCTGTAATAATAAATTTAGGATTTAGCATTCTAATTTCTTTTATTATTATTTGGAGTCTTTGAGCAATACTATTATCATTAGTGTTAATTACTTTAAAAGATTCATTTAAAATACATTTAAACCATATTTTCTTATCATTATTATAACTAGTCCAATCAATTAATTTATCATCTCTATCAGATACAATTAGATTTTGTCCCATTTTAATTGGGAGTCCAATGGCCTTTGCTCCATAATAGACCAGATATTCTCCGCTTAGTAAAATTTTACCATTACTATAGAAGTTTTTCATCTATAATGATTTTAAAAATTCTTCAACTTTTTTATAACTGACCGTATTTTTTTTAAAAAATTTTAATGCTTTTGTTTTTTTATCTTTTGTTACATTCATTTGATTTAAAATATTTATTAAATGCATTTTCATATGTCCCTTTTGTATCCCAGAAGAAATTAATGATCGAATTGCCGCAAAATTTTGAGCTAATCCAGCTACTCCAATAATTTGCATTAATTCCTGTGAATTAGGGTTTTTTAAAAGCTCTAACGACCATTTTACAAGTGGATGTAGATTTGTTAAACCTCCAACTGTTCCTACAGATAGTGGTAAAGTTATTTCTAAACTAAAAACTCCATTTTTAATACTAGATTTAGAAAGCCCTCTATAGACACCTTTCCTAGATGCATAAGCATGAATTCCTGCCTCAACAGCTCTAAAATCATTACCTGTTGCTAGCACCACAGAATCAACCCCATTCATTATTCCTTTATTATGAGTAACTGCTCTGTATGTATCTGCTTCAGAAATTTTAACAGCCTGATCAAATCTTTTAGCAAAATCATTTTCAGATAAGTTGTTATTTTCAGAAAGATTATCTATTGGACATTCAACCCAACTCTTTACAAGACAATTTGGGACATAGTTTGATAAAATACTCATTATAACTTCTAAATCATCTTGATTTAAAAAATCTGATTTCGAAGAAATTTTTTTAATGGAAGCAGCGATTTCTTCAAGACATGTATTTATAAAATTTGCTCCCATAGAGTCCACGGTATTAAATTTCACTTCAAATTGAAAGTAGTGTTCTAAAGTATGGGTCTTATCAATTAATTCTATTGATTTAATGCCTCCACCACGTCTACTCATGTTCGATGAAATTTCATCACATGATTTTAAAAGAATTTCTTTATTGAGATTAAAAAAATCAAATAAGTTTTTTGGTATTCCTGAATATAAAACATGAATATGTCCAATTTTTTCAATATTAATAACTTCTGAATTGAAGCCTCCTCGAGATGACCAATATTTGGCAGAGTTTGATGCCGCTGCTACAACTGAACTTTCTTCTATAACCATAGGAATTGTATAGTGTCTGCCATTAATAATGAAATTAGGGGCAACACCCAGAGGCATGTAAAAATTACTTAGAGTGTTTTCTGTGAATTCGTCATGTCTTATTTGAATTTCTTTATCAGAGTTCCAGTATTTGATAAGTTCATTTTTAGCAATTCTTGGTTGTTTGAAAAAGGATTCAGTAACCCATTTAATTTTTTCATCCTTACTAAGCTTGGAAAAACCAGAAATTTTTTTTTTCATTTTAATTTTTTGATATTCAAAGATATATATTTTAGTATCTAATCTTTTTAAAATGATTTTTTAAAACTATGTAATTTCAGTAATTTAGAAATCTAGACCTATAGAAAGAATCTTTATTTAAAATTTTTATGAAAAAAGGATTATTTATAATATTCGTATTCAATTTTTTACAAATATCAGCCCAAAAAAAAATAAGTGTTGATCAAATATGGAGTGATAATTTTTCTCCAAAAAGAATGCAATCTCTTAAATCTATGAAAGATGGAAACAAGTATACATTTATTGAAATAGATTATAATAAAAAAGAATCAAAAATAATTTCAAGCTCTTATAATAAAATAGAAGATCAAGAAATCATTTTAAGTTCCAAAAAAGAGTTGTTAGTTCCTTTTTTCAGTAGTTACAAATTCTCAGATGATGAACAAAAAATTTTATTGACAACCGAAGAAGATCAAATTTATAGGCGATCATCCCAAGCAGTTTTTTGGGTTTATAACCGATTAGATAAATCATTACAAATGGTTTATAATAAAAAAATTCAAGAACCTAATTTTTCTCCTGATGGAAAAAAAATAGCATTTGTATATAATAGAAATCTTTTCATTAAAAATTTAATTGACAATACTGTTATTCAAATAACTCATGATGGAAGCGATAATATCATCAATGGGATAACAGATTGGGTTTATGAAGAAGAGTTTGGGTTTGTAAAGTCTTATCAATGGAATTCAGATAGTTCAAAATTGGTTTATATCCGATTTGACGAATCAAAAGTGCCCTTGTTTTCAATGGACATTTATGGTGATGGTCTTTATCAGTATCCATATAAATTTAGGTACCCAAAAGCTGGAGAAGCCAATTCTATAGTTTCACTTCATGTTTTTGATTTAAAAAGTAATATGATAAAACCCATAACAATTGATAAAAACATTTCTCCATATTATATACCTAGAATTAAATTTACAAATAATCCAGATCTATTAACTGTTCAGACAATCAATCGAAAACAGAATCATTTAAAAGTTTATGCTATAAATCTTAAAACTAATGATAGTAAAATTATAATTGATGAAAGATCAGAAACTTATGTTGATATTAAAAATGATTTAATCTTTTCAAAAGATAACAACTTCTTATGGCTAAGTGAAAGAGATGGATTTAATCATATTTATCTTTATAGTATTAATGGAGAGTTAATTAATCAGCTTACTAGAGGTGAATGGGATGTCTCGAATTTATACAAAGACAATCCTGAAAGAAAAGAAGTTTATTTTGGAGCTGCTAAGGCTTCATCAATTGATAGGGGAGTATATTCTGTGAATTATGATGGAAATAAAATTAGAGCCTTAACAAAAGAGACTGGATATAATGGAGCTGTTTTCAGTAATGATGGGAGTAAATTTATACATTCTTATTCTGATGAGAATACGCCTCCAATTTATATTTTAAGAACCGTAAATGATAGTTCAAAAACTAAAGTAATTTTAGACAATGAAGATTTAAAAAGAAAATTAGGGGAATATGATCTTCCAAAAAAGCATTTTACATCCATGAGGATTAACGGATATGAACTTAATGCATATATTATAAAACCAAAAAAATTTGATTCCTCAAAAAAATATCCATTACTTCTTTTTCAATATTCAGGACCTGGATCTCAACAAGTGACTAATAGATGGGGAAATAATAGAGATTTATGGCATAAAATGTTAACTCAAAAGGATTATATTATTGCATGTGTTGACGGAAGAGGAACTGGATTTAAAGGAGAAAATTTCAAAAAAATGACTTATTTAAAGTTAGGAGAGCTTGAAACACAGGATCAAATATCAGTTGCAAAAAAACTATCAATGCTTCCTTATATAGATGAAAACAGAACAGGGATTTGGGGTTGGAGTTATGGAGGACACATGTCTACACATGCTTTATTATTAGGAAACGATGTTTTTGAAATGGCAATTGCTGTGGCTCCAGTTACTAATTGGCGATTTTATGATACGATTTATACTGAACGATTTATGAGAACTCCTCAAGAGAATCCCGATGGATATGATTTAAATTCCCCAATTAATTATGCCGATAGAATGAAAGGAAAATACCTTTTGATTCATGGTTCAGGAGATGATAACGTACATGTTCAAAACTCAATGCAAATGATTAAGGCTTTAATCAAGGCTAATAAACAATTTGAATGGATGATTTATCCAGATAAAAATCATGGAATATATGGAGATAACACTCGTGAACACCTCTATTCAAAAATGACTAATTTTATAATCAATAACCTTTAATATGAATTTTATATATAACGGTAGTGAAATAAATCAAAAAACAATTCTCGGACATCCATCTGGATTATATGTATTGTTTTTTACTGAAATGTGGGAAAGATTTTCTTACTATGGAATGCGCGCTATACTTGTCTTATTTTTAGTTTCATCATTTACAGAAGGGGGATGGGGATGGGAAAGAAGTGAAGCACTATCATTATATGCATTATATACTGGTCTTGTATATGTGACCCCTATTTTTGGAGGTCTAATTGCTGATCAAATTTTGGGTTATAGAAATGCCATTATAATAGGAGCTTTAGTTATGACTCTTGGTCATGCTGCCATGGCTCTAGAGGTGTTTTATGATTTTTTTTTATATCTAGGGTTGATTTGTTTGATTATTGGTAATGGATTATTTAAACCTAATATAAGTTCGATAGTAGGAAAATTATACAAAACAGAGGGGCAAGATAAGGATGCGGGATATACAATTTTTTATATGGGGATTAATTCAGGTGCATTTTTGGGGATTTTGCTCTGTGGATATATAGGAGAAAATGAAGGCTGGCATTATGGATTTGGATTAGCTGGGATCTTTATGTTTTTAGGAATGTTGCAATTTTATTATGCTCAAAATATTTTTGGTTCTATTGGGGTTTTCAATAAAAATAACTCTAAAGAGAAAGTAGTTGATGAATCTTCAAGTAAAGATCTTTCTTCAAAAATTATTTTTGAAAGACTTATGGTAATTATAATTTTCTCTTTTTGTACAATCTTTTTTTGGTGGGCTTTTGAACAAGCTGGAGGATCAATGACAATTTTTGCATCAGATTATACAAATAGATATTTAGAGGGTAGTGGTGCTCTAATTTTTAAAATCTTCAATTCTTTAATTACAATAGTTCCTATGTTAATTTTAAGCTATATAATTTATTTACTTACCTTAAAAATATATTCTTCATTCAAATTATCAAGTATATTTTTAATTTTAAGTTTTATAGTTATTTGGTTTATTGTTATTTGGATGTTAAATAAAGAGTTTAATAATGAAACTACCGAAGTTCCAGCTTCTTGGTTTGCAACGTTAAATTCTCTTTTTATAATAGTATTTGCTCCATTAATTTCTAAAATTTGGCAAAGTAAGTACAATATTTCTGGTCCATTCAAATTCGGTTTTGGTCTTATTTTGTTATCAATAGGATTTGCTTTTTTAGCATATGGTTCAATTGATATTCCATTGGGAGCGAAAACTGCATCTGTAAGTATGATTTATTTAATTTTTGCATATTATTTTCATACGATGGGAGAATTGTTTGTTTCTCCAGTAGGATTGTCATATGTTAGTAAGCTAGCTCCAAAAAATCTTGTAGGTTTAATGTTTGGAGTGTGGTTTGTAGCAAATTTTATTGCAAATACTGCGGCTGGATTTACAGGGAGTTTTATTGATCCAATTGTTGAGATCTATGGAATGAGTTTCTTTTTCTTAATATTTGCTATTATCCCAACTTTCGCCGGATTTCTTATGTTAATTTCAAACAAAAAAATAGTTAAAATGATGCATGGCATTAATTAATTTGAAAAATGAAGAATTTTAAACAAAATCTTTTTTATGTTTTTATTTTTTGTTTTCATTCTGTTTTATTCGGACAACAAATTAATTGGATTAGTCTTGATAAAGCATTGATCGCTCAAAAAAATAATCCAAAAAAAATTATAATGGATGTTTACACAGTTTGGTGTGGGCCTTGTAAGTTAATGGAAAAACACACATTTTCTAATCCCGATCTTGCTTCCTATGTTAATCAAAATTATTATGCTGTAAAGTTTAACGCGGAAGGGAATGAAAAAATTAATTTTTATGGTAATTCGTTTCAAAACCCTAACTACGATGAAAATAAAAGATCAAGAAGAAATAGCACTCATCAGTTTACTCAATTTTTAGGAGTTAGAGGGTACCCTACAACAGTATTTTTAAGTGAGCAAGGTGATTTAATCACGCCTGTTGTAGGTTATTTAGATGTCCACCAAATGGAGTTATATTTGAAGATGATTAAACAAGGAGATTATCAGGTTTTTACTTCAGGTGAAGATTTTGAAAATTATAAAAAATATTTTCGTCCAAAATTTAGGAAGAAAGGCTAAGTTGTTCTAACTTCAAAGGGATTGATCAAAACCCTATTCTTTTTAAAATTAGTTTGGATGTAATTTTACTAGCCCCTCCTTTATCAAGTAATTCATATAAACTTTTATAGTTATTTATGATTTGGTCTGAATTAGATTTTAATAAAATTTTATTCAGTGAATTGGTGATATTTTTATAATTACAGTTTGTTTGAATAAGTTCCTCAACAACTTCTTTATTCATTATTATATTTACTAGGCAAATAAATTTTAGCTTGATAAATAATCTAGCTATTAAGTAACTAATAAAACTACTTTTGTAACAAACAATTTGAGGAGTGCCAAGTAAAGCTGTTTCTAGGGTTGCAGTTCCACTCGCCACTACACATGCTTTGGAAAGCTTAATCAGGTTATAGGTTTTATTAAATATAACTGGAATTGAAATATTTTTAATTATTTCCGAGTAGTCTTTTAAAGTTCTCCCTGGAGCTCCAGCTATTACGAATTGATATTTAGGAAAATGATCATGAATCTTAATAAATTCTGGTAATAGTTTTTTAATCTCTTGTTTTCTGCTTCCGGGTAAAAATGTAATAATTGGTTTATCTGATATTAATCCTAATTCATTAACATCTTCATTTTTATGAGATACTTCGGTAATATGTTCCATTAAAGGATGTCCAACATAATCAACTTTATAATTATGTTTCTTTTCAAAATAAGTTTTTTCAAACGGTAAAATAACATAAAGAAAATCAATATATTTTTTAATCGAATTAATCCTATTCTCATTCCAAGCCCATACTTGAGGACTTATATAGTAATGATTCTTAAAACCTTTTTTTCGTGCCCATTTCGCTATTCGCATATTAAATCCAGGATAATCAATAAATATAATAACATCAGGTTTGAAATCAATTATATCTTTTTTACAGAATTTAAAGTTTTTAAAAATTTTATATATATTTAAAAAAACTTCCCAAAACCCCATAAAAGACAATTCTTCATAGTGTTTAATCAGCTCCCCACCCACGGATTCCATCAAATTCCCACCCCAGCATCGCACTTTAGCACGTGTATCATTAGAAATTATTTCTTTGATTAAAGATGATCCATGAAGATCACCAGAAGCTTCTCCAGCGATAATGTAATATTTCATCTTATAATATTTTTATTCCCGCAATTAATATAACTATGAATAAAGATATAATTACTAACCCTGTTGCAAATGAAATTTTATTTTTTTTTATCGCTATAAAAAAAATAAAAAGATTAATTAAAGATCCAAGACTAATTAATCCTCCTAATTTTTCTTTTTTAT
>MDTG01124993.1_pt1 | contig 14867 bp, 14 predicted proteins | sample 811421 | NCBI WGS metagenome assembly MDTG01 (sample SAMN05326645, study PRJNA326480) | marine metagenome | isolation source: seawater | place: Pacific Ocean: South East | collected 2011
GTTCATAGTTCATTTAGCTAATTAATAATGACGATTCAAAACGACTCCGTTATCAGAGTTTTACAGGGCAAACCAGTAACAAAAACACCCATATGGATAATGCGCCAAGCCGGAAGATATCTACCAGAATACAGACAACTTAGGAAAGAAACTGGTAGCTTTCTTAGCCTTTGCAAGAGTCCCGAATTAGCATGCCAAACTACTCTTATGCCTATCGACAGATACGACCTAGATGCCGCAATTATATTTTCCGACATATTAGTGGTACCAGAAGCAATGGGCATGGAGCTTAGGTTCGAAGAAAAAACCGGACCAATTTTTAGCAACCCTATCAGGAACGAAAATGAATTAAAAAAACTAAATGTTAACCAAATCTTTGATTCTCTTACTTACGTCTTCGAGGCAATTGAGCTTACAAAAAAAGAATTAAACAATAGAATACCTTTAATCGGCTTTTCTGGCTCACCGTGGACATTAGCATGCTATATGATAGAGGGAGGAACCTCAAAAAATTTTGAAACGGTTCTCAAAATGATGTATTGCAACCCTACCTTACTTTTAAACATTCTTGATGATCTAACAAAAATAGTTACTGATTACTTAATTTTACAGCAAAAGCACGGGGCTGATATTTTAATGATTTTTGATACTTGGGGTGGAATTCTTCCGTTTCAAAATTTTAACTATTTTTCATTACAATTTAATAAAAGAATAATTGACAATCTAAATCAGAAAGGTATTCTTAACATTATCTTTTCAAAACACACTTTTAATCACTTGCCTAATATTTTAAAAAGCAATCCTTCAGGCATAGGTTTAGACTGGACCGTAAGCGTTGAGGAAGCTCAAAAAATAATAAAAAATAAGGTAGCTATACAAGGTAATTTAGATCCAACAATTTTGTTAACAAACGAAAAAACGATCCAATTAGAAGTCAAAAAATTACTTGGAAAAATCAATCATAGAACCAGACATATATTCAATCTTGGTCACGGTATTACACCATCCGCAAAACCCGAAAATGTCGAAGTACTTATTGAGACTGTTCACAATTACAGATAGCATATCAATGAGTAAAATAGCGAAAACATATTCATTAAATTTTTTTAAAGGATTTTTAATTGGCATAACAGATATTATTCCTGGCGTATCCGGAGGTACTATGGCTCTAATACTAGGAATTTATAATAAAGTAATCATTGCTGTTGCTTCAATAAATTTCCAATGGCTAGGTTATATCTTTTCTTTAAAAATAAAAAAATCTGCAACTATTGTCGATTATGGCTTGCTTATGCCTTTAGCTATTGGAATCATTTCCGGGTTATTATTTTTTACGAAAGTTGTACCACTTATTATGTATATAGAGAAGTTTACATTTCAAGTATTCAGCTTTTTTTTCGGACTTATTCTGCATACAGTGCTATCAATTCTTTATAACAATTTCAAATGGTCGTTTAGAGACTGGTTTTTTGTCTTTACTGGTTTCAGTTTAGGCCTTTGCCTATTAATTTTCGGCCAACAAACATTTGAAAACAACTTTTTTACTATATTTATCTCAGGGCTTTTATCAGCTACCGCTATGATATTACCAGGAGTATCAGGTGCTCTTATCTTAATGATTCTTGGAAAATATGCGATCATTTTTAACGCAATAGCTGATTTGAAATTTATTATTTTATTTCCATTTATATGCGGGGTTTTATGCTCATTAGTTTTTATAACTAAACTATTAGCAGTTATCCTTAAGAAATTTCATAGAGGCTCTTTTAATTTTATAAATGGAATTTTAATTTCATCACTAATTGTTTTATGGCCATTTCAATATCGCAGTATAGAACAAGAATTACAAATTAACTTTAAATCGTTTTATTTTCCAACTAACGGATCGGACATAATAATAGCTTTAGGAATTGTTTCTATAGCTTATTTTTTACTTTCTAAGCTGAATATATCTATACTGAGAAAACGAAAAGCTAGTGATAGCAAAACTAATCCTAATGCATAGAAAACCACTCCGAATTCTCCTATTTTAGAATAGGGTGTCAAACCCACACGGCCCTCCACTATCCCATCAATAACTTGGGGGGTAAATTGTTTTGAAGACTCAATTACATCGCCTTTGTAATTAATGATAGCACTAATGCCAGTATTAGTAGCACGAATTATTGGTCTCTCTAGCTCAGCTGCTCTTACACGAACGATTTGTAAATGTTGAAATGCCGCGACTGATCTCCCAAACCAAGAATCATTACTTAAATTTATAAGAAGTTCTGCTTGTGGAAGCGATGATCGGACGATTGAAGCAAAAGCAATTTCATAACATATCAATGCTCCTATAATGTTTTCTTTAATAATAAATTTATTTTTTTCTAAAGAACCTGGTGCAAAATCTGATAAAGGTATGTTTAAGTTAGCATAAAAACTATTAAGCAATTTTCTAAATGGAAAATACTCTCCAAAAGGCACTAGTTTTCTTTTTTTATATAGATCAATTGAATCTGAGACAGACAAAATACTATTGAAAATTTTATTATCAAATGTCTGTATAAAAGGAACCCCTAAAATTAAATGTGTATCTGTGCGCTGACTAATACTCTTTAACAATTCTACTTCCGATTCATTAAGATCTAAAGGCTTGGTAAAAACTGTTTCGGGCCAAACTAAGATATCAGAAGTCCATTTATCTTTTGATAACCGCAAGTAATGTTCAAGAATTAATTTAGTTGAACTATTCGACCATCTTACTTCAAAAGGCAAAGAACCTTGTACAATAGAGATTTTTAATAAATCATTTTTTTTTGAGGTGTAGTCATTTTTTTGCAAAAGATAAGATGATATTAGTATAGGTATCACAGACAGGACAACGATAGCCTTGTAACGCAAGATTTTTGATTTCACTATAAATGCAAGACAAGACGCTAGGCATACAACAACAAATGAAACCCCATAGGCACCAATTACAGGTAGTAGTCCTGAAAGCGGACTATCTATTTGTGTGTAACCAACTACAAGCCAAGGAAACCCAGTAAAAAATTTTCCTCGAGCAATTTCTAATAACAACCAGATAATAGGGGCTATCAATAAAAGCGGCACCTTAGATGACGACAATAATTTAATAGATATTCCAAATACTGAAAAATAAAAAGCGAGCAGACATATAAAAATCGCATTTAAAAAAACTGCAATTAAAGGATCAGGTATACCAAAACTTTCTATACTTATATGTATCCACCAAATATTTGATCCAAAGTAACCTATTCCGAAAAACCAACCAATCCAAAAAGATTCAGTTCTGTTCGCTTTTTTTAAAATCAACAGAAGCCATCCAATTGAGACAATAACTATAGCCCAATGTGATATTTCGGAAAACGAAAAAACTGATAATGAACCTGTTAGTGTTGCTTGAATTAAATTTGACTTAGTGATTTGAGGATTACTTCTTTTCTGCCTCATCTGATTGCTGTTGTACTTTTTCTCGTATTATTCTTAGTAAGTGAGAACGGCGTTGATCAGCCCTCATTACCTTGAATGTTAATTCACCATACCTAACTTCCTCGCCTTTTTCGGGAACATGTCCTAGAAGCTTTGTAACAAACCCACCTATGGTCTCATAATCATCTTGCAAAATGTCTATTTTAAAGTAATCGACAAACTCATCGATCGAAGTACGAGATTTAACAGTGAATCTTTCTTTCCCATGTTGCCTGATGTTCTCTTCATCCTCATAGTCATGTTCATCATCTATATCACCAACGATTTGCTCTAAAACATCTTCAATTGATACAAGCCCAGATACTTTTCCATATTCATCAACCACAACCGCTAGATGATTTCTATTGGCTTTAAATTCTCTCAACAAAATGTTTAATTTCTTACTCTCTGGAACGAACACTGGTGATCGCAGCATCCCTCTAATTTTATTTTTTCCGTCAATCAATTCGCTAGCTAACAGGTCTTTTGCCAAGAGAATACCAAGTACATTTTCACCGGTTTCATCAAAAACTGGAAATCTAGAATGACCAGAAATCGCCATTTTTTGGTGAATGTTTTTTAAATCATCCGCTAAAATTATCGAAGTAATCTCGGAAGAGGGTAACATTATGTCACGCACCTGCATTTCGGACACCATTAAAGCCCCTTCCATCATTGCTTGAGTATCTATATCAACAACGTCGTTGCTTTCAGCTGACTGCAAGATCTCAATTAAAATTGTTTTTCCGCGCGGCCCACGAAGAAAAGTTTTTATAATCAACTTCCTCATGCCTCGTAGGATTTTTGCTTGCATGAAATTAAACATAATTGTTTGCTTCCTCAGATTTTACTTAATACTTTAAATAAGGATCAGAATAACCTAGTTTAGACATGATTTTAGATTCAAGGTTTTCCATAGTGCATGCAGTCGAGTCGTTGTTATGTAGGTATCCTAGCAAATGCAATATGCCATGAATTACCATATGAGTAAATCTTTCATCAAAATCAATACCAAGTGAATTAGCTTCATCTAGTACAACGTCGTCGCATATCAAAATATCACCTAAATGGCCAGGAAATGAAAATTTATCACCATCACTAGGGAAAGCTAAAACGTTGGTAGCTTGATTTTTTTGGCGAAATTTCTTGTTTATTTTTGTTGATTCCGTAGAACCGCATACCTTAATCGATATTTTTTTGTTTTTCATTTTAATCTCAGATTGCATGGTAACAAGAGCTTTGGCCACTAGATTAATATATTTTTTTTGATACTTAGTACGCTCAGCCTCAAGTGTAAAAAGACTTAAGTTTTTTGAATCATCAATCAATTGTATTCTCTGATCTATTTTTATCTTGGTTCTTCTTCATGCTTACCATAAGCTTTAAGAATTTCGGCAACAAGCCTATGCCGAACAACATCTCTTGTTGAAAAAAAATTGAAACTTACTTCAGGTAAATCAACTAAAATTCTCGCAACATGTTTTAAACCAGACTCTGTTCCACGCGGCAGATCTATTTGGGTTATATCGCCAGTAATTACAGCTCTCGAACCAAAACCGATTCTAGTAAGAAACATTTTCATTTGTTCAGGGGTGGTATTTTGAGCTTCATCTAAAATTATGAAAGATTCGTTTAAAGATCGACCTCTCATAAAAGCCAGAGGCGCGACTTCAATGATGTTTCTTTCGATTAGCTTTGAAACTCTCTCAAAGCCCATGAGCTCGTGAAGAGCATCGTATAAAGGACGAAGGTAAGGATCGATTTTTTGAGACATGTCTCCAGGTAAAAATCCAAGTCTTTCTCCTGCTTCAACTGCAGGACGTACAAGGCAAACCCTACGAACCCTATTTGTTTCAAGTGCATTAACTGCGCTGGCAACTGCTAAATAGGTTTTTCCGGTGCCAGCTGGCCCAATCCCAAAGCATACCTCTTTATTTACCATTGCTTGCATGTACTGTTTCTGGATAAAACTTCTTGCAGAAATATTTTTTTTTCGGGTAATGATAGCTTCACTACTTACATTTAAATCTGTCGAATCATCAGACTGGTTTTGTTGGATCTGCAAATGGATTTCTCTTTTTGTAATATTGTTAAATTGAGTGATTTTATAAAGTTGCTTGAGAATACGACAAGTGATTTTCACAGCTTCAGGAGTTCCAGTTAAACAAAAGCTGTTCCCTCTATTTGCGATATTAACGCTAGTATTTGTTTCAATATATCTAAGGTTTTCATCAAATTGACCACACAGATTTGCCAGCCGGTTATTGTCATCTGGTTCTAAAGAAAGTAGTGATTCTGTTTCTTTCAACAAACTTTCCTTAGCCTCAAACTAATTCGCCCCTCAATGAATTTGGAAGAATTTCTGTAATTTTGACTTTGGTCATATTGCCAATCAATCTTTCTTTACCTGAAAAATTTACCACTCTGTTATTTTCCGTCCTGCCTGCAAAAACTTCGTTTGATTTTTTTGAATGACCGGTGACTAGAATTTCCTGCACTGAGCCTAGCATCTGCCTTGAATAAGTCTCAGAATAACTCCCAAGTATGTCTTGAAGCCGTGCTAACCTTTCTTTTTTTTCGGCTTCAGTTATATCGTCTTTAAGATATGACGCAGGAGTACCCGGCCGAGGACTATAAATGAAACTAAAAGATTGGTCAAACCTGACATGCTTTACTAAATCAAGTGTCTTCAAGAAATCACTCTCCGTTTCGCCTGGAAATCCGACAATAAAATCACTTGTAATACTAATTGCAGGTCGTCTTTTTCTTAACTTTGATATAATTGACTTATACTCTAAAGCTGTATAACCACGTTTCATCTTATTCAAGATTCTATCTGAGCCACTTTGCACTGGCAAGTGGACCTGATTGACTAATGAAGGGATTTCCCCATAAACATTTATTAATCTGTCAGAAAATTCTAGTGGATGAGATGTCGTGTACCGTATTCTTTTAATTCCATCAATATAGGATATTAAATGTAATAAGGCTGCCAAATCTATAGTACGCCCTTTATCATCTTTAACTTTATACGCATTAACATTTTGTCCGAGAAGAATTATTTCTTTTGAACCTCTTAAAACTAAGCTATGAATTTCTTTAATTACATCTCTGGCCGGTCTACTAAACTCCTCACCTCTAGTGTATGGCACCACACAAAACGAACAGTATTTACTACAGCCTTCCATAATTGAAACGTATGAAGATGAACGTACATTCTTAGATACTGGCAACTTATCAAATTTTTCTAACTCCGGAAAGTCAATATCCACAGCTGCACTTCCACAGCGAGCTTTCTTAATTAGTTGAGGTAATTTATGAATTGTCTGGGGGCCAAATACGAGATCAACAAATGGGGCTTTGTTTATTATGTCTTCACCTTCTTGGCTCGCAACGCAACCTCCGACCCCGATTAAAAGTTCAGGGTTTTGATTTTTTAAATTTTTCCAACGGCCCAATTCAGAAAATAGCTTATGTTGGGCTTTATCTCTTACGGAACAAGTATTAACTAATATTAAGTCGGCATCATCTGCTTTTTGCACTTTTCTCAGATTCAGTTTTGACTCGAGTAAGTCATCTATTTTACTGGAGTCATATTCATTCATCTGACAACCAAAAGTTTTTATATAAAATCCTTTTTTCATATTAAATCTTGATAAATATTACACAAATTTATAACTCAATTATTATATTATCAATTAAACGCGCCTTCCCCAACCATACAGCAATTAAAATTACAAAACTTTTTTCATCGTCTGTCGGCAAAGCCAAGTCTGCAGCTCTTCGCAACTCAAAATACTCAACTTTCATCCCATAAGCTTCTAACTCGACTATTAACGCTTTTTTAGCGTTATTAAAATTACTTACTCCTGCGCAAATAATTTCAGAAGCCTTTTGTAATGAGAGATAGATTTTGGGGGCAATCTTTCGTTCAACCTCTGATAAATATTTATTCCGAGAACTTAAAGCTAACCCGTCTTTTTCCCTTTGAGTAGGAAGTCCTATTATGGAAGTTGGTATTAAAAGATCGGACACCATTCTTTTTATCACGAGATATTGTTGATAGTCTTTTTTTCCGAATAAAGCAAAGCCTGGTTTACAAGTTAGTAGAAGTTTTGCAACAACAGTAGCAACTCCTGAAAAATGCCCAGGTCTGTGCTGACCACAAAGAATTTCGGATATTTGGGGAACCGTTATCCTCGTATCTGTATCAGTTCCCATTGGATAAAGTTGTTTCAAATCAGGCGCAAAAACGATGTCGACCTCTTCTTTTTCCAATTTTTTTTTATCTAACTCAATGCTACTTGGATAAGACTGATAATCTTCACCTTTTCCGAATTGGATTGGATTAACAAATATAGATACCACAGTCTTAGATGCTAATTTTTTAGCTTCCTTAATCAGGTAGATATGACCAGAATGCAAACTCCCCATCGTCGGGACTAAAGCAATCGTATTATTGTTTGCTTTCCATTCGGAAACTACTCTATTTAATTTAATTACTTCCTCAATTGACTCCATGAAAATTTAGCCTTAAATATTAATGATTTTTTTACAGTTATCGGGTTCTAAAGAATCAACAAGATCAGATGCTTTTCCTAATCCCGGAATCGTGATGTCTTTTTTTATTTCTAACAAAGGAAGCAACACAAACAAACGATTTTTTATTTCTCTATGTGGAATAACCAGGTCATCACAATTAATCTCTACATTACCATAAATTAAGATATCAATATCAATTGGGCGAGCAGCCCAATGTTTTCTTATTTTTTTTCGGCCTAATTTAGATTCAATTAATTGAATTTGTTCTAGCAGTTCAAATGGAGAAAAATTTGTGGCAAATAAACCAGCAGCATTTATATAACGTGGCTGAGGCAAATCCCCTAAAGGAGGATTATCATAAAAACTAGACAAGCATGTAAGCATTAATTTGTCTTGATCAATCAACATTTGGATTGCTCGTTTAATATTTGCGACTCGATTTCCTAGATTACTTCCAAAACCTAAATAAACAAAATTTTTTTTCATTTTATAGTCTGTATGTTTCGCTTTCCGGGAACGGCAATTTATTCGTTTTCTCAGCTAAAACAAAAAAATTACGCCACCAATCAACAGTATCAATTAGACAATTTTCGGTCTTACTTCTTAGAACAAAAAAATTGTAACCTGCCCTAAGACGCTCATTTTGTAATAGTCTATTAGCATTTCGTTTCGTTGGGTTTTCAAAAACAGATTGTATCCTCCAAATTTCCCTCATTATATTCGAGACGCGACGTGGAATCGCTATCGTTTTTATTTGATTTGAAATGACATTTTCAGTTGCAATATGAAAGATTACCGATTCGTCAGCTATTTGACAGCGAAGTTCCTCAATCTCTTTTTTTAATGCGCCCCAAAGAATCACCGCACAAAGAAAAGCCAATGTAGCTGATTGCCCCTTCTTTATCCTTGAATCTGTTATTTGTAGTGCAATTTGTATGGTATTTATAGAATAGTTATAAGTCGACGATTCCATTTTATTTCTATCAAGTATTGGAAATAAGAATTGCACTAAATTTAATTTCACTAACTCATTAAATAACTCGGCAGCGGAACCTCTTAAGAACAATTTTTCCAATTCATAGAACAACCTAGCAGAGGATAAGTTGTCCAGCATATGGCCATAGCGACTAAGGTCGGCTAAATTCATATCGGTCAAACTGAGTTTTAAAGTCGTTGCAAATCTGATTGCCCTGAGAATGCGCATGGGATCTTCTTCGAATCGTTCTGCAGGCTCACCAATGCACGACAATTTTCTTTCTAGAAGGTCATAGAAGCCACCGACGTAATCAATAACTACTTTCTGATTTACATCAAAATATAGAGCATTAATGGTAAAATCTCTTCGAAGAACATCGTCCGATATATTTCCAAATTCGTTATCTCTTTTTAACTTTTTTTTGAATTTTTTTTCGGATTTTTTACAAATAGGCATCTTTCTAAAAGTTGAAACCTCGGTGATTTCGTTATTGTTCCTGACATGTACTAGTCTAAAACGTCTACCTATAACCCTACTTTTCCTACCAAAAATTTTTATAATGTCACGGGGTTTTGCATTTGTCACAACATCAAAATCATTTGGGACATTTTGTAAAATTAAATCTCTTACACACCCGCCCACAAGCAACGCATCATAACCTGACGCCTTTAATGTTTCTATTACGGAGTTTGCACCTACAGAAATTTTGCTTACATCGATTTTATGATAAGAGCTGTTGAAAAATTCGGGATCAGGTTTTTTTATTACATCCATATCTTTTTAAATAAGTTAAAATTAATTTTATTTGGAATACTGAACATTATAGTCTCATAATGCGTATTTAAGTAGTTTTATGGTTTTAAATAAACGGTCAAAGTCGGAAATTCATAATGAAGTTTTTTTTTAGAGTCTGTGGTGCGTTATTTTATGATCTCTTGGCAGTATTAGTACTCGTATATTTTGCATCTTTTCTGCCAATTATATTATTAGAAAGCTCAATCTCAGCAGGAAATATAATATTACAACTATTTATTACAGGGATAGCCATACTGTACTTTTTCTATTGCTTCAAAAAAGGTAGAACATTTGGCATGCAAGCTTGGCGACTTGAATTACACTCAGAAGATGGAGGTAAAGTCTCGGATTTTCAGATTTTATTAAGAATTATAGGCGGGATTTTTTCATTTTTTTTCTTTGGTTTAGGCTATCTTTATATGCTTCTTGACCATAAAAACCGCACTTTACACGATATTGTCTCCAAAACTTACCTGAAAAAAAAATCATCTAATTAGGTCGGTTTTTAAAAATATAAATCATAATTATTAGCAACATTGATGGCATAAAAGCAACCAAAACAGGTGAGAGCGAAAAAACAAGGCCTGCCTGATTAAGAATTTTCCCGATCATAAAATAAGCAACACCCACGCAAACCGCAGTAATTATATTCTTACTTGATGAAAAGCGCCCTAGATCAGTTCGGACTACAAAATGTGACAAACATAATAAAACAAAGATATCTATCCAATAACCTAGCTTTTGAAATATATTAAAGTATAAATCATCTGAAATTTGATCGTTAATTCTGGCTAAATTCAGATACGCTAATAGTGCAAAAATACTTTGGTCTTTTTGCTTATGAACAACCATTTCTAGTACATCAGGTTCTATAGTCAATTGCTTTTCAAAAGGGGATTCATACTTTTTTTTGGAAAATTTGGGTTTAAAAGTTAAAACCTGTACACCTTCAAAAATCCAGGCCAAACCATTATGAATTCCAGAATCAGCTGTTAATATTGATAGCAACTCCATCTCATCGTTGAACTCATATAACTCAACGCCTATAACGGTATGATTACTTTGCAAAGTATCAACCTTGAAGAATATATTCTGGTTGCGAGCCCAAAAACCCTTATCAGTTAATGTAAAATCTCTTGTTTCCCCTATCGAAAGTTGTATCTCGGCTTTGAGTTTTTTAACAACCGGGACTATAAACTCACCTAAAACAAATGATATTGTGAAAATCGTCAGGCCAACGAGGATAATTGAATTCATTCTGTACCTAGCATTAAATCCAGATATTTGCATAACTAACAATTGGTTCGTGCTCACGAAACTTGAAAGTCCTAAAACTGAGCCGATTAAAACAGCAAATGGTATTAACGTATATCCAAGTAATAAAATTTCTAATAGCCAAAAAATTGGAATAAGTTTAATCCCGTCAGTCCCTTTAACGATTTCTAGCTCTGCCAACACCGAGAAGATTGAAAAAACAACAACCAACAAGGTTAGAACTGATAAAATATTTTTTAAAATATGAAAGGAAAGGTAGCGCGTTAATATGGACATTCTGTTAAGATATTGTAAAAGATGTTGGGACAATATTCGTATTATATAACGTAGTTATTATAAGATTAATTCACATTCTAAGGCTATTTTTAGTCAATAATTTTTTTACAATGAGAAAAACATGAAATTTAATGTAAAAACCGATGATTTACACAAAGTTAAGACAGATCTATTAATAATAATTCTTCCGTTACTAAAGTATGCAGATAGTAAATTTTTAACCCTAGATAGATTGTGTGATCATTTTATTAGTAAGGTTGCTAAAGAAAACCAAATCGACGGAAATTTAGGTGCAAATATCCTATTACATTCTATCAAAAACGTCCAGGCTCGTTCTGTATTGTTGGTGGGAGGATCAAAAAATGGAAATTGTGACTTTGATGAATTTAAAAAAATCATGAAACCTTGTATCGAACAAATTAAAGACTCAAAAAATAAAAAAGTAACAGTACAAATGTATCAAGATAAATCAAAACAAGAAGAGTTTGTAAAGAAATGCAAATTTATTCTTAAAGAATTTGAGAGGGTAACATATTCTTATAAAAATCAATTAAACAAAAATCTTATAATTTTGGTGGATAAAAGCTCAAGTAAATTGGTAAATAAAACCGTAAAGGAGGGTTTGGCTTTAGCAAATGGTATAAGACTTACAAAAAATTTAGCAAACAGGCCTGCTAATCTGTGCACGCCCACGGTCCTTGCAAACGAAGCAAAAAAATTGAGCGCAAATAATAAATCAATAAGAATTTCTGTTATGAATGAAACACAGATGAAAAAATTAAAGATGAATACATTACTTTCAGTCGCTCAAGGAACTACTCAACCAGCTAAACTTATTACTCTTCAATACTCTAATGGTAAAAATAATAAAAGGCCTATAGTTTTAGTTGGCAAAGGGGTTACATTTGACTCAGGAGGCATATCGTTAAAACCAAGTGGTGGGATGGATGAAATGAAATATGACATGGCCGGCGCGGCGACGGTGTTAGGGGTTTTTTCAGCGTTAGCTTCTATGGACCTGAATACAAAAGTAATTGGCATTATCCCTGCAACAGAAAATATGCCAGCAGGTAACGCCACAAAGCCTGGAGATGTTATAACAAGCATGTCAGGAAAAACCGTCGAAATTCTTAATACTGATGCTGAAGGGAGGCTTATACTATGTGATTCAATCACATATGCAAGAAAATTTAAGCCAGAGGTGGTGATAGATATAGCTACGTTGACAGGAGCATGTGTTGTTGCGCTTGGAAATCACGCAACAGGTTTAATGAGCAATAATGAAAAACTAGCCAAATCATTATTAAAAAGTGGTATTAACAGCGACGATAGAGCATGGCAATTACCACTGTGGAGCGAATACGGGTCGCAACTAAAAACCAACTTTGCAGATTTGGCAAACGTGGGGGGCAGAACCGCTGGAGCAATCACAGCCGGTTATTTTTTATCTGAATTTGCGGAAGGGTTAAAGTGGGCTCATCTTGATATTGCAGGAACTGCATGGAACTCTGGTGCAAATAAATTAGCTACTGGCAGGCCCGTTGCATTACTTTTGGACTTTATAATTAATTCTGAATCAAAATAATGTCGAAACGAGTTGATTTCTACATATATGAAATATCCGATTATCAGTTATACCAGGGGCTTGTATGTAATGTTATCGAAGAAACTTATAATCAAAATAACAATATCTTATTGTTATGCGAAGATGAAGAGAGTTGCGAAGCCTTTGACCAATTGCTTTGGGCCTTTAAAGATATTGCTTTCATCCCGCATGAAAGGGAAAACACAAATAAGATTGCTACTCAACGCACAACTTTAGCGACGACTGATCATTCTTCAACTTTGGTGAATTTATCTTATTCATTTCCAAATTCATTTGAAACTCATAGTCAAATAATTGAAATGAGCGGATACGACGAAAGTAGCAGGCAAAAGGCAAGGCAAAACTTTAAAAAATATAGAACAATGAATTTCGAGATAAATTCGGTTCAAATTAAAATATGAAGTCGCATTTTGAACCTAAATTAATAGAGAAAGAAATTTACCAAGCATGGGAGTCCCACGGGCTATTTAAACCCAAGGCAGAAGGTGACGGCTATTGTATTGTTTTGCCACCTCCTAACATCACCGGAAGTTTACACATGGGGCATGCGTTCCAAGTTACCCTGATGGATATGTTGATTAGGTATAAAAGACTACGAGGACTTAGAACACTTTGGCAAGGCGGAACCGACCATGCAGGAATTGCAACTCAAATGGTGATTGAAAGAAAATTAGAATCTGAGGGAATTTATAAAGAAGAAATTGGTAGAAAGGCTTTTTTAGAAAAAACTTGGGAATGGAAAGAAATCTCCGGAAGTACAATTTCAAAACAACTCAGGAGAATGGGTGCTTCAATAGATTGGTCAAGGGAAAAATTTACCTTAGAACCAGAGCTTTCCGACGCCGTGAAAGAAGTTTTCATTGCGCTTTATGACGAAAAACTAATATATAGAGGGAAAAGACTAGTTAATTGGGACCCAGTCATCAGAACTGCAGTTTCAGATCTTGAAGTTAGATCTCATGAGGAAAAAGGCACTCTTTGGTTTATTAAGTATGACGTTTCTTTCGAAGATCAATCAATAGTTATTGCTACAACTCGACCCGAGACGATGCTTGGCGACACAGCTATCGCTATCAATCCTCACGATGAAAGGTTCTCACACCTAATAGGAAGTACTGCTAAGGTTCCTCTTATCAAACGAGAGATACCTATAATTGGAGACGATTATGTAGATGTGGAGTTTGGGACCGGTTGTTTGAAAGTTACGCCGGCCCATGACTTTAATGATTTTGAATTAGGCAAAAAACATTCTTTAGAGTTTATTAATATTTTTAATAAATCGGGACAGATTAATACTAACTGTCCAAAACGGTTTCAAGGTTTGGATCGATTTATTGCTAGAGAAAAAATACTTAATGAACTTAAAGTAGAAAATAGATTAATTAAACAAACAGCTCACCAATTAAAAGTTCCTAGAGGTGAGAGAACCGGATCAATAATCGAACCTTTTCTAACAGAACAATGGTTCGTCCGAGTTGAACCTCTAGCTAAACCCGCGATCAAGGCGGTAAAAGAAGGGCAAATTAAATTTACACCGAAAAATTGGGAACGCACTTATTTTCGATGGATGGAAGAAATAGAGGACTGGTGTATTTCAAGACAGCTTTGGTGGGGACATCAAATTCCCGCTTGGTATGATCAAGAAGGTAACATCTATGTAGGAAAGGATGAGAAAGAGGCAAGAATAAGATCTGGAATCAAAAATAATGATTCTATCAAATTAGTGCAAGATCCTGATGTATTAGACACCTGGTTTTCTTCAGCCTTATGGCCTTTTACAACTTTAGGTTGGCCAAAAGAGACAAATGAATTTAAAGAAATGTACCCGACCGATGTTCTGGTGACGGGCTTTGATATTATATTTTTCTGGGTAGCCCGCATGATTATGATGGGATTAAAATTTACAAATCAAGTGCCTTTTAAAGA
>MDTG01176297.1_pt1 | contig 14867 bp, 15 predicted proteins | sample 811421 | NCBI WGS metagenome assembly MDTG01 (sample SAMN05326645, study PRJNA326480) | marine metagenome | isolation source: seawater | place: Pacific Ocean: South East | collected 2011
GGCGCCAGACACTGGCGCGGGGTATCATTCAGCACTCAGACAGTCGCCACCTTCGATACGTTCACCTGCTGCGGAATCACCCCTGCCGCCGTGGTGTCGCGCGTGGCGGCGAGTTGTCACCGCCAGTCGTGTGGTGACGTCGATCCTCATCGCCAGTGTCCCTTGCCGCGGAGCCCTGATGTCAGCCCCTGATTCCCCCGTTCCCTATCCGCCTTCAGATACTGTCTGCCCGCTGTGTGAGGCGTCCCAGAGCCAGCATGTACTGCACCTGGTACAGCGACGCAGGCCATGCCCCGAGACCGGTCAGCGACCGCCCGCCGACGAGCGCGATTACCTGCGCTGCCCGGAATGTCATCTGCTGTATCTGGCGCCGTCCCAGCGCCTGGATGCCAGGGCAGAGCAGGACATCTACGACCAGCACGAGAATGACCCGGCAGACCCGCGCTATCGAAGCTTCCTGGCCAAGCTCTTCACGCCGATGTGCGAGCGGCTCGCGGCCGGGGCCCGCGGGCTCGATTTCGGCTGTGGGCCGGGGCCTGCCCTGGCGCAGATGTTCGAGGAGGCGGGCCATCCGATGGCGCTGCACGACCTCTATTATCATCCGAACCCGTCAGCGCTCACCCGCCAGCATGACTTCATCGTCAGCACCGAGGTGATCGAGCATCTCTACGCGCCGGGCGAGGTCTTCCGCCAGTGGTTGCGTTGCCTCAGGCCCGGCGGCCTGCTGGGGGTGATGACGCAGCCCGCCTCGGATGATCCGGAGGCGCTCAGGCGCTGGCACTACCTGCGTGATCCGACGCATGTGTGCCTGTTCAGCCCGGCGACCTTTGCCTGGCTTGCGCGCACGCACGGACTCGAGCTTGAGCAGGTCGCCAACGACAGCGTCATCTTCCGCGTGCCCCAACCCGCCTGACAAGAGCGCGGGGCAGGGCATGGGACAGGGCGCGGGACAGGGCATGGATAGAGCGCAGGACAGCGCGCAGCGACACCCAAGACGATATTGTCGCCAAATGACGCAAAAAGGCTTGGATTTGGCGCGGACTGTCACTATATTGCCCGCGCCTTGACGTATTCTCGCAGGGCAAATTCCCCCTCCCGACGATATCCGCACCTTGCGGCATTGGCTGATCGCTGACTGGCGGCCGGCCGAGGATCTGGTCATGCCCCGTCATCTGCTGTTGATGTCCCTTGCGCCCCTGCTCGGCCTTGCCTTGCTGGGGATCGGTAACGCCATGCTAACCTCGCTGGTCCCGTTGCGGCTGTCTGCCGCCGGCGTCTCGAGCGAGGCGATCGGCCTGATCAGCTCGGCCTACTATCTGGGCCTCGGGCTCGGCGCGCTGGTCAACGACCGCCTGCTGCTGCGCATCGGTCATATCCGCGCCTATGCCGGCTTCGCCTCGCTGGTGGCGGTCGCGGCACTGGCCATGGGGCTGGGTGATCACCCGGTGGTGTGGTTCCTGCTGCGCATGATGATCGGCTGGTCGCTGGTCGGGGTGTATCTGGTCATCGAGAGCTGGCTGCTGAGCGCCGCCGACCCCGCCGTGCGCGGGCGTCTGCTGGCGCTCTACATGATCGTGCTCTACGGCGCTGGGGTGCTCGGTCAGCTGCTGCTGGGCGTGACCGCCATGCTGAGCCTCGAGGCGGCCTTCATGCTGGTGGCGATGCTGGCGGCGGCCTCGGTATTGCCGCTGGTGCTGCTGCCGCGCGTCTCGCCGCTGATCGAACAGTCCGAGCCCTTGAGTCCGTGGCGCCTGATTCGCATCACGCCGACGGGCGTGTTCGGTTGTCTGGCCTCGGGGCTGGTGGTGGCGGTCATCTACAGTCTGCTGCCTCTGGCGCTGGGCGATGGCGGCACCTTGAGCACCGCGGAGATCGGTCAGCGCATGGCGCTGGTGATTCTCGGCGGCATGCTGCTGCAGTACCCCATCGGCCGCTGGTCTGACAGCCACGATCGCCAGCAGGTGCTGATCATCCTGTCGGTCGCCATCGTCGGCTTCGCCGCCTTGCTGATGGGGCCGGCGCGCGAGGGCATCGCCCAGCTGACGGTGCTGTTCCTGCTCGGCGGTGCCGCCTTCACCCTCTATCCGGTGGCGGTCAGCCACGCCGCCGACCGTGCGCCCGCCGGCGCCCTGGTGCGCATGAGTCAGGGCCTGCTGTTGATCAACGCGGTGGGGTCGACCCTGTCACCGCCGGCGGTATCGCTGCCGATGGCCGAGATGGGCGCGATGCCCGGCATGGCACTGAGTCTGGCGGTGATGGGGGGCGGCATGCTGCTCTTCTTCGTCTGGCGACGCGTGATGCGTCCGGCGCCGCAGCCGTTGGCGCCCTTCGAGACCCATGCCCCGCAGACACCGCTGGGCACCGAGCTTGCGGTCGGGCCTGAACTGGTCGAGGCCGCCGAGGAGCACCTGCGAGACGCCGAGGCCGATGACCCGCTGGTCGAGGTCACGCGTGAGCTGGTCGCTGACATGCCGGAGCTGATCACGGATGCCTCGATGGACAGCCTCGAGGAGATCGAGGTCAAGGAGGAGCAGGCGCTGCACGACGAGCAGGCCCTGACTGACGAGCAATCATTGCAGGACGCGCAGCGCCAAGTGCCGCCACGCGATGATTCGCCGCTGGCGCGCGACTGAGGGCCGCTGGTGCGGTGCTGTCCAGACCTGTCTGGCCGGGCCTTCCCGCCCGGGAATCAGCGTGCGGGATCGACCAGATTGCCCTGTGAGCTGTTGCGCCGGAACCAGCCGGTGACACTGGCGCGCGCCTGATGCGTCGGTAGTACCTCATGGGGGATCTGCTCGGAGAGGAAGCACACGAAGGTGCCGGCCTCGGGGGTGACGCGTGCCATTTCGCGGCTGTCATCCTCGGGGTCGTAGAGCACGATCTCGCCGCCGCCATCGCGCGGCCAGTCCTCATTGAGATAGAGCACGCTGGAGATCAGGCGATTGCCGCGGCCGCGAAAGCTGTCGAGATGCTTCTTGTAGAAGCTGCCGACCGGATAGTGGGCAAAGTGGGCCTCATACTCGAACAGCCCCAGATAGAGGGCACGGTTGAGCTCATCCTTGAGCACGTTCATCGCTTCCAGATAGGCGCGCTGGGCACGCGAATTGCGGTCCAGCCAGCGAATCGCGTCGCCGCGGATGTCCGGGCGCAGATCATGCTCGCGCCCGCGCCCGATACCCGCCGCCGTCAGTTGCTGCCGCGTCTCAAGCTCCGTCAGTTCATCATTGAGCTGACGAATGACCTGGCGCGGCAGGAAGTCGGGGCGCACGCTGTAGCCATGCTCGACCAGTTCATCGATCAGCAGGTTGAGTGCGACAGGGTCCAGCAGTGGGGCGGGTGCAGGTGCAGCGGGCATCAGGCGCTCCGAACGGGAAGTGGCGTGGCATCGTGGGCGAGGAGTTATAGTCCAGTGCCATTGTCGGTGCAATATCGTCGGGGCAATGACGAGCCGTTAGGCGGGAACGCACCTTGTCTGGTGCAGGAGCTCAGTAACTCAGGAGTTCAGGATCTTGAGCTTCAGGGCCGAGGCGGCACGGGGCGCGGCGGCAGATGGCGCAGCGGGGCACCAGGCGGTGGCGCTGCCTTGAGACTCACAGCATGGCCGAAGCCGATGGCCATCAGTTCGACCAGCATCATCGAGGACAGCCCCCACAGCACCTGGTCGGCCACGCGATAGCTGGGCACGTACCAGGTCTCGTCACCGACGGTGATCACATCGGTATGCTCGCGCTCGTCCTTGAGCAACATGCTCAGCGGCATCTCGAAGATCTGCTCGATCTCGCCGGGGTCTGCGCGCAGCGGCAGGTCGGCGGGAATGCGTCCGACAAAGGGCGTGACGCGCATGCCGTGCAGGGAAATCACGTCGCTCAGCTGGCCGAAGACCTCCACGGCGCTGGGCGGCAGCGCGACCTCTTCCTCGGCTTCGCGCAGCGCGGTGGCCAACAGATTGCTATCATCGGGTTCGGCCTTGCCGCCGGGGAAGGCCACCTGGCCGGGGTGCTGGCTGAGATGGCTGGCACGCCGCGTCAGCAGCAGCGTCGGTTCGGGCCGATCGATCAGCGCGATCAGGACGGCGGCGCGTGGTAGCTGGTGGTCAGTCGCAAGGGGTTGATGTGCTTGCAGGCGTTGGCGCAGGGCTTCTAGCATGTCGTTTCCTCGTAGGCATTCATCATGTGGCGCGAGGGTCCTGGCGGTCAAGGCGACTGCCATGCCGCTGGCCCCACCGCGCAACGAGGAAGCGGAGACGGGATGTCACTGAAGGGCGCCTTGAGATTTCATGGGAGAGCGAATGAATTATTGCAGTCACTGTGGTGAAACGGTGCGTCTGGCAGTGCCGCAGGGCGATGATCGTCTGCGCTACCTGTGTGATAGCTGCGGCACCATCCATTATCAGAATCCGCGCATCATCGCGGGCACCCTGCCGGTGCGGGACGGCAAGGTGCTGCTCTGTCGGCGTGCCATCGAGCCACGCCTGGGTTATTGGACCCTGCCGGCCGGCTTCATGGAGAACGCCGAGACCACCAGCGACGCCGCTGCCCGCGAGACGCGAGAAGAAGCCGGCGCCGAGGTCAAGCTGCAGGGGCTCTATACGTTGATCGACCTGCCGCATATCAATCAGGTCTACATGCTGTTTCGGGCCGAGCTGATCAGTGACTACTCGGCCGGCGTCGAGAGCCTCGAGGTGGCGCTGTTCGCCGAGGAGGAGGTCCCCTGGCAGTCACTGGCCTTCCCGACCATGGAAGTGACCCTGCGCCGCTACTTCGAGGACCGCCGCCACGGCGAGGGTGACGAGCATTTCCCGCTGCATCTCGAGCAGATCGACCTGGAAACCCGCGAGCACTTCTTCAACACCACCTTCCTGCCCGCGAGCTAGATCGTCTGGCCAATGCTGACCTCGCGTGCCTCGCTCTTCGGGGTGCGCGGGGTCAGAACGTTTCCAGTCGCCAGCAATCGAAGGCGACTTCTTCATAGGGATGGGCCTCGCGCAGCGCCGCCACGGCAGCGGCGATGAGCGAATCGTCACATACCAGCTCTATCTTCAGTTCGGCGACGCGCTCCAGCGTGCCGCAGGTCCCGATATGCGGATTGGCGCTGGCCAGTGGCCGAAACTGGCCGGTGCCGCGTGTCTCGAAGCAGCAGGCCTCGTAGTCGCCGATGCGCCCTGCACCGGTGGCAAAGACGGCTTCCTTGACGTGTTCGGCGTCATTCTCCGGGACGAAGAACGCAAGCTTGTACATCGGATGACTCCTGGCAGAAGGGTGAGAGGGCGCTGTCATCAGGTGGCCCTGATCGACAGGGGTGCGTCAAGCGTGGCAACGGATGCTGGCAGTGCCTGCGTCACGCTCCCGGATGATGGCATAATGCGCGCTGCAACGGCCAAGGACATCGCCATGCTCAAATGGATCAATATCTCACTGCTGCTGCTGCTGGCACTGCTCCAGTATCGGCTGTGGTGGGGCGAAAATGGCATCACCGAATTATTCGATATTCGCGCACGCGTGCAGCAGCTTTCCAAGGAAGATGCGGTGCTGGACAACCGCAATCAGCGGCTCGGTGCGGAAGTGGTCGACCTCAAGAATGGTCTGGCGGCCATCGAGGAGCGTGCACGCAATGACCTCGGCATGGTGCGCAAGGACGAGCAGTTCCTGTGGGTGCCCAATGTCGCGGTGCCGGAACGCAAGGCGCCATCACCCGATGAAGTGGCTGACGGTGCGCTGGAGGGCAAGGGCCTGGAAGGCGGGCTGCCCAAGGTGATCACGCCATGATGCCGACAGACGCCTCGCGCGAGCCCCGTCTGTGGTATCTGGTGCCGGCCGCCGGCGTGGGCAGTCGCATGCAGGCCGACCGCCCCAAGCAGTATCTGGAGCTGTCGCCCGGCGGCTGCGTGCTGGAGGCGACGCTGGCGACACTCAAGCGCGCGCTGCCCGAGGCAGGACTCTGTCTGGTGCTGGGCGCCGACGATGGCTATTTCTCGCCATCGATGGTGCCGTGGCAGGACTGGCTGCGCGCCGATGGCGGCAGCGAGCGTGCCGACAGCGTGCTGGCAGGCCTGGATTGCCTGAGCCGCCACGCCCATGACGATGACCTCGTGCTGGTGCACGATGTCGCGCGCCCCTGCGTTCGCGAAGCCGATATCCATGCGCTGGTGGCGACCGCTCGTCGCAGTGCCGATGGCGCCATCCTCGCGGCCCCCGCCAGTGACACCATGAAGCGCGCCGCGCCGGCCGGCGACTCCCGCCCGCATGGCGATGGCGATGGCGATAAAGAGCGCGCGCCGAGCATCGCGCACACCGAATCCCGCGTCGGCCTGTGGCATGCCTTCACGCCGCAGGCCTTCCCGCTGGGCCTGTTGCGGCGGGCGCTGCGTGAAGCGCTTGGGGAGAACCCCGCGCTCATCACGGATGAGGCCTCGGCACTGGAGGCCTGTGGCCGTGCCCCCGTGCTGGTCGCCGCCGCCCGCGACAATCTCAAGATCACCCATCCGGAAGACCTCGCCATGGCGCGCCTGTTGCTGGCCGCGCGCGAGGCGCTTCCCGATAGCCCCCGGACGTCTGCCTGACATGACTGAGCAATCTGCAACACCCGCTGCTGCCACTCCCACCGCGCAATCCGCGACCTCTTCCCCGCAGGCTGGCCATGTGCCGATGGCCCTGCGCATCGGCCACGGCTTCGATGTGCATCGCTTCGGCGATGGCGATCACCTGATGATCGGTGGCGTGAAGATCGCCTACGAGCATGGCTTCGTGGCGCACTCCGACGGTGACGTGCTGCTGCATGCGCTGTGCGATGCGCTGCTCGGTGCCTGTGGCATGGGCGATATCGGCAAGCATTTCCCGGACACCGACAGCGAGTGGTCCGGCGCCGATAGCCGTGGCCTGCTGCGCCACGTGATCGGGCTGGTCAATGCCGCCGGTTTCGGGGTCGGCAATGTCGATCTCACCGTGATGGCGCAGGCGCCGAAGATGGCGCCGCACATCCAGGCGATGCGGGAAGTGATCGCCGAAGACCTGCGCGTGCCGCTGGCGGTCGTCAACGTCAAGGCCACCACCACCGAGCGGCTCGGTTTCACCGGTCGCAAGGAAGGCATCGCCGCCGAGGCGGTGGTGCTGCTGGGCGCGCTGCCGACCGCGGTCGGAGCCGAGCATGTCTGAAGTGAATGACATGTCTGAGTCGCCCGAGGCGGATGCGCTGTTTGCCGAGGCGCTGACGGCGTTGGACGCCGCGGGCAGCGAGGCGTGGGTCAAGGAAGCCGAGTTGATGCAGCGCTGGCCGCATGCGCATGGCGGCCCGCTGGGAGCCGGCGACTTCCGTCACACGCCGGAGGACTTCCGGGTCACCGAGCTGATGGACTTCGTGCCCGAAGGTCACGGCGAGCATCAGTGGCTGTGGGTCGAGAAACGTGGCCTGACCACCGATGAGCTGTGCCGTGAACTGGCCGGCCTGTGTGAGGTCGCGTCGCGTGATATCGGCGTGGCCGGTCTCAAGGACAAGCAGGCGATCACCCAGCAGTGGGTCTCCGTGTGGTTGCCGGGGCGTGAAGCGCCGCAGGATCTCAGCGATGCGCTGGCCGAGAAGGGCGTCCGCGTGCTGGCCAGCGTGCGTCATCCGCGCAAGCTCAAGCGTGGCGTGCATCGCGGCAACCGCTTCGCGCTGCGTGTCAGTGGTGAGGCCGTCGCGCATCCCGAGTTCGAGGCGCGCTGGCAGACGCTGATACGTGATGGTGTGCCCAACTATTTCGGGCCGCAGCGCTTCGGGCATCAGGGACATAATCTCGGCCGGGCACGTGCCGTGCTGGTGCGTGGCTGGCGCAAGCGTGATGACCGCAGCGGCATGCTGCTGTCGACCGCGCGCAGCTTCCTGTTCAACGAGGTGCTGGCTGCGCGCCTCAAGGCGCATTGCTGGGCGACGGCGTTGAGCGGTGAGGTGTTTGCGCTCAACGGGACGGGCTCGCGCTTCGTCACCGATGGCAGCGAGTCGGCCGAGACGCTGGCGCAGCGCCTGGCGAGTGGCGATATTCATCCCACTGGCCCGCTGTGGGGCACCGGACGGGCGGAGGCTCATGCGCAGGTCGCCCAGCTCGAGCAGGTCCTGGCCACGCGTTGGCCGCAGCTGTGCGAGGGGCTCGAGAAGGCCGGCGTCAAGGCGGAGCGTCGTCCGCTGCGCCTGATGCCCGGCAAGCCGCGTCTGGAGTGGGATATCACGCCAGAGCAGGCAAAAACCGAAGGTGGCGAGGCCAGTGTCTGGCTGCACTTCGATCTACCGCGCGGCAGCTTCGCGACGGGCCTGTTGCGTGAGCTGATCGCCCATCCGCTGCTGTAGTGCCGTCAGGCGATATGACGACTATCCGATGATTCGCAAAGGAGTGAGATGATGCGCAGGATTCTGCTTTCCAATGATGATGGCGTGCACGCTCCGGGGCTCAAGGCGCTGCATGACGCGCTGGCCGGGCAGGCACGCATTCGTGTGGTCGCGCCGGACCGTGACCGCTCAGGGGCCAGCAACTCGCTGACGCTGAGTCGGCCGTTGTTGCTGTCCGCGATGGAGAACGGCTTCTACAGCGTCGACGGCACGCCCGCGGATTGTGTCTACCTGGGCGTCAATGGGGTCTGGGACGAGAAGCCTGACATCGTGATTTCCGGCATCAACCATGGTGCCAACCTGGGCGATGACGTGCTGTATTCCGGCACCGTGGCCGCGGCGATGGAAGGGCGCTCGCTGGGCATGTCGGCGATCGCGATGTCACTGTGCGGCAAGACCCACTTCGAGACCGCTGGACGCGTGGCGGCGAGCCTCGTCGGCGCGGCCGAGACCCTGGCATTGCCGCCGCGCTCATTGCTCAACGTCAATGTGCCGGATGTGCCGTGGAGCGAGATTCGTGGTTTTCGCGTCACGCGTCAGGGCCACCGTGGCCCGGCGGGCGCCCCGATCGAGGTCAAGGACCCGCGTGGCCGTACCCGCTACTGGATCGCGCTGGCCGGCGATGGCATCGATGATGGCGATGACACCGACTTCGCCGCCATCGCGGCAGGCTATGTGTCCATCACGCCGTTGATGACGGATCTCACCTCCCACGGGGCGCGTCACGATGTGGCGCAGTGGCTCGAGGCGCTGACCTGAGCGACGTAGCGCCAGCCAAGGCTCAAGATTTCGCTGTGAAGTCCTCGTTCGAAGGATATGAATCAAGACCATGAAGGACGTGTATCAGAACGCTTTCCCGCTTGCGCAGTCAGACAGCGCAGCGGGAATCGCCGGGCCCTTGCATCTCAGGCGACCGGACACGGCGCAGCTGAGCGGTATCGGCATGACGTCCCAGCGCACGCGAGACCGCATGGTGGCGCGCCTGGAGGATGCCGGCATTCGCGATGAGCGGGTGCTGGAGCTGATGGCCAGTGAGCCGCGCCACCTGTTTCTCGATGAGGCGCTGGCGCACCGTGCCTATGAAGATACCGCGCTGCCGCTGGGGCAGGGGCAGACCCTGTCCCAGCCTTACATGCACGCCCGCATGACGGAGCTTGCCCTGGCGCAAGCGCCGCGCCCGCGCGAGGAGTGTCGGGTGCTGGAGGTCGGCACCGGTTCGGGTTATCAGACATTGCTGCTGGCGCGCCTGTTCGCTCGGGTGTCTTCGCTCGAGCGCATCGCCGTGCTGCATGCCAGGGCCGCTCAACGCCTTGGCTGGTTCGGACTCGACAATGTCGCGTTGCGCCATGCCGATGGTGGGCATGGCTGGCAGGACGATGACTCGGCATTTGATCTGATCGTGGTGACCGCCTGCGCACCGCATCTGCCGCAGGCGTTGTTGAAGCAGTTGGCCCCGCAGGGGGTGATGATCGTGCCATTGGCCGAGGACGACAGTGATCGTCAGTGGCTGACACGAGTGCGCCACGTCGGCGACACTCAGGATATTCAGCGGTTCGAGGCCGTGCGCTTCGTGCCGTTGCTCGAGGGAGTGATCAGGTGAAACGAGCTTTGAGCGTGTTCTTCAAGGGCGCTGGCATGGGGGCGGCGGATGCCGTGCCCGGGGTATCAGGCGGCACGATTGCCTTCGTGACCGGCATCTATGAAGAATTGATCGAGTCCATCAAGCGCTTCGGCCCCTCCGCCATCGGCGTATGGCGTGAGCAGGGCTTCAAGGCGCTGTGGCAGCATTTGAATCTGGCCTTTCTGCTGCCGCTGGTCGCTGGCATCTTCGCCAGCCTGATCAGCGTGGCGCATGTGGTGACCTGGTTGATGGAGGCGCAGCCGCTGCTGCTCAACGCCTTCTTCTTCGGGCTGGTGGTGTGTTCCGGGGTGGTGGTCGCGCGGCGTATCACCACCTTCCGGATGGGCTATCTGGTGTGGTTGGCGCTGGGGCTGGTGCTGGCCAGCAAGTTGCCCAGCCTGTTGCCCGCCGCCACCGATGCCTCCTGGGTGCTGGTGGTCGGCGGTGCCATCGCCATCAGTGCCATGCTGCTGCCGGGTGTCTCCGGCAGCTTCCTGTTGCTGACCATGGGCCTCTACGGCACGGTGATGACTGGCATCAAGAGCTTCGATCTGCAGCTGATCATGCTGTTCGGCAGCGGCTGCGCCATCGGGCTGTTCACCTTCTCGCGTTTGTTGTCGTGGTTGTTTCGTCATCATCACACCGCGACACTGATGCTGCTGACGGGCTTCATTCTCGGCTCGCTGCCGGTATTGTGGCCGTGGCGCACCATCACCGATTATCGTCTGGGACCCAAGGGTGAACAGGTTCCGCTGGATTACCACTTCATGATGCCGGATACCTACACCAGTGTGACCGGTGAGCCTGCCCAGCTGTGGGCGGCACTCGCCCTGATGCTGGCCGGCGTATTGCTTGTCTGGTTTGCCGGAGAGCGCTCCGGCCCGGATGACGACTCCAGCAATTCCCGCAAGGAGCAGGAACATGCGTGACAGGATGGACAAGGGAATCAAACTGACGTTGGCAGGTCTGGCGCTGGGTGCGCTGACAGCCTGCAGCACGGCGACCACTCGCCCGCAGGTTCAGGACCTCAACGCCGGCAATGCGCGTATCACCTCCGACACCTATACCGTTCAGCGCGGTGACACCCTGTATGGCATCTCCTGGCAGAGTGGCCAGGATTTCCGGGATGTGGCGCGCATGAACGGCTTGAATCCGCCCTACACCCTGCAGCCGGGGCAGACGCTGCGACTGGACCCCAACACCCAGCTGCCGGCCAGTGCGGCGGGAACCTCCGGCACGAGCGTCGCCTCGAGTGGTGGCGTCGTTGCCACGCCGATGGGCGGGGGCAGCGACAGCTCGATCGCAGGCGGCAGCGAACTGCCTGACTGGCTGGCACCGGATGAATCCGCCATGGCTCAGCAGCAACAGCGCACCAGCCAGGCCCAGTCGCTGACGACTGGCTCGGGTGGCGTGTCCTCGGCCGCCACCGGCGCCGCGGCGGCTGCCGGGCTGGGGCCTGTCTACCAGGAAGGCAGTGAAGAGGCACTCGCCGAGACGGCGCGCAACTCAGCCACTGACAGCGCAGAGCAGGCCAGCAGCAGTGCTGCGCAGGCCAGTAGCTCGGCCAGTCAGACAGCCAGTCAGACGGCCAGCGAGGCAGCTGCCAGTGCGGCCGCCGCCCAGGCCGAGGCGCGCAAGGCCGCCAAGGAAAAGGCCGAGCAAGCCGCCGCTGCCGCCGCAGCAGAGCGCGAGAAAGCGGCCGCTAGCGTGAAAAATGAGGCTGCCAAGGTTGAAAAGGGCACCAATGTCGCTGGCGAAACCGCCAAGGCTGCACCGGCCAAGAAGACCTATGTTCCGGTAAAAAACGTTGACTGGCAGTGGCCTACGCAAGGCGAGATCATCGGCAAGTTCGGCGAGTCCGAGAGTGTCACCGGCGGCATTGATATCGCTGGTCAAAAGGGGCAACCTGTCAAGGCAGCAGGGCCGGGAATCGTGGTCTACGCCGGAAGCGGAGTACGTGGTTACGGTAACCTCATCATTCTCAAGCACAACGACCGCTATCTGAGCGCCTACGCCCACAACGACACTCTGCGTGTATCAGAGAACGATGTGATCGACGCCGGACAGGTCATCGCCACTCTGGGAGCCACTGACGCTGAACGTGCGCAGCTGCACTTCGAGATTCGCGAGGATGGGCAGCCCAAGGACCCACTGAAATTCCTGCCTAAACGCTGATTCCCACCGCTGCCACAACAACAAGTTCCTGGCACCAGACCAGAGACAACGGGGTATCGACATGAGCATGCTGGAAAAGGATATCGATCAGGCTGAGGTTGAGTTGTCCCTTGAGGATGTCGAGGAGGACGACGATACGCTTGAGGCAGAAGCGGAAGAGGCGGCATTCGAACGCGCCTTGAATCGTGAAGAGCGCAAGCACTACCAAAGCCTGGATGCGACCCAGATCTACCTCAACGAGATTGGTTTTTCCCCGTTGCTCAAGCCCGAGGAGGAAGTCTACTTCGGGCGTCTGGCACAGGCGGGCGACCCCGCCGGTCGCCAGCGCATGATCGAGTCCAACCTGCGTCTGGTGGTCAAGATCGCACGGCGCTATCTGAATCGTGGTCTGTCGCTGCTCGACCTGATCGAGGAGGGCAATCTGGGGCTGATCCGCGCGGTGGAGAAGTTCGACCCCGAGCGCGGCTTCCGTTTCTCGACCTACGCCACCTGGTGGATTCGCCAGACCATCGAGCGGGCGCTGATGAATCAGACGCGCACCATTCGTCTGCCGATTCACGTCGTCAAGGAACTCAACATCTACCTGCGTGCCGCGCGCCAGCTGACCCAGAAACTGGATCACGAGGCCACCGCGGAGGAGATCGCCGACTTCCTCGACAAGCCGGTCGATACCGTCAAGAAGATGCTGGGGCTCAATGAGCGCGTGTCATCCGTCGACTACCCGATGGGCGGCGAGAGCGACAAGCCGCTGATCGAGACCATCGCCGACGAGAATGACACCAGCCCGGAGTCCAGTCTGGTAGATGTCGACGTCAAGGCGCATGTCGATGAGTGGCTGGCGGAACTGACCGAGAAGCAGATGGAAGTGGTGGTGCGCCGCTTCGGGCTGCGCGGTCATGAAGCCGCGACGCTGGAGGAAGTGGGCGAGGAGATCGGCCTGACGCGTGAGCGGGTGCGTCAGATTCAGGTCGAGGCGCTCAAGAAGCTGCGGCGCATGCTCGAGAAGCAGGGGCTGACGCTCGAATCCATCTTTGAATGATGCGCGGGCACAGTCGTCATGGCTGTCGATACCCTGATGCATGTTGCCAGTGAAAACGGCCCGCTCGTGATTCGAGCGGGCCGTTTTCATATTGTGTCATCATTATTCTGGCAGAGTGGGGGCATTCTGACGTACTGCGCTCAGTGCAGGGTGCCCCATGGCACTGTTGTCAATTTGGAAACGCTGTATCGTGCAACAAAGTTAGCCAACTAACTGGACGCCCAAAAGAGCGACGATTAGACTAAGGCCACTTTTTCCACGACCCGCTTGAGCAGGGCTGAGGCAGTAGTCCAGCCGATGTGTGAGCTACCTTTTACCTTGTCCTGGTGCTTTCGAGGCGCCATGCAGGTCACGACTGTCACTGATCAGGAACAACGCATACATGGCCAACATTCGCATACTGCCACTGGTGCTGGCGATGGGTTTTGCGACCCAGGCTCAGGCTGCCAATCTGCTCGACATCACGCGTGATGCATTGACCCACAACGCCAGCCTGTCCTCCTCTCGCTCGCTCTATCAGAGCGTCGAGGACAATGAGCGTATCGAGCTTGCTGACCTGCTGCCCCAGATCACTGCCACGGGGACCGTGTCGCGTACCGATGTCACCGGCAATTCCCAGAGCGGCACCGAAGGCGATTACACCGACAGCAATATCGTGGTCAACGTCAACCAGCAGCTGTTCGATGCTGCCGACTGGTATGAGCTCGCGACCAGCAAGGACACCACCCGTCAGCAGAAACTGCTGCTGGATTCCGATCAGCAGCAGCTGCTCTATGATGTGGCGTCTGCCTATTTCACCATCCTGAACAATCGTGATGTGCTCGATGCGCGCATCGCCCAGGAAAAGGCCTTCTCCCGCCAGCTGGACCAGGCCAATCAGCAGTTCGAGGTCGGTCTGATCGCGATCACGGATGTACAGGAAGCCAAGGCATCATTCGATGACGCGCGTGCCCAGCGCATCGCGGCCGAAGCCGATCTGCAGGTCAGCTTCGAGGCCCTGCAGCAGCTGACGGGCCAGCAGTACGATTCCATCGATGGTCTGGAAGAAGATCTGGCGATCGAAGCGCCGGTGCCGGCCAGCCGCGGCAAGTGGGTCGAGATGGCATTGTCCAACAACCCGCTGATCGGTGCTGCCCAGAAGGGTGTCGATGTCGCCAGAGGCGATGTGAAGACCTCCCGCGCAGGCCACCTGCCGGAAGTCGGCGCCTTCGCGACCTACTCCTACGATGAAACCGACATCGATACTGCCGGGGGGTATCAGGAATACAACCAGATCGGTATCCAGGCCTCCCTGCCGATCTATACCGGTGGCCGCACCTCCGCCCAGGTACGTCAGAGCACCCATCTGCTCGAGCAGAGCCAGTACGACCTGCTCGATCAGCAGCGCTCCACTACCCAGAGCGTGCGCTCGCTCTACAGCCAGGTGCGCAGCGACGTCCTGACCGTCAAGGCGCGCAAGCAGGCGATCGTCTCCAGCCGCAGCGCACTGGAAGCGACTCGCTCCGGTTATGAAGTCGGCACCCGTAACATCGTCGACGTGCTGGACGCCGAGCAGGCCCTGTATCAGGCGCTGGCGGACTACGCCTCTTCGCGTTACACCTATGTGCTCGATCTGCTCAACCTGCGTCAGGCGGCAGGTATCATCGATATCAACAGCGTGCGTGACCTCAACGA
>MDTG01179534.1_pt1 | contig 14867 bp, 15 predicted proteins | sample 811421 | NCBI WGS metagenome assembly MDTG01 (sample SAMN05326645, study PRJNA326480) | marine metagenome | isolation source: seawater | place: Pacific Ocean: South East | collected 2011
ACATCATCTGTTCAGATACATGCTATGGAACAATCTTCCCCACCTTGTCGAGTTCTTGCACCTGGGAGAGTTTATAGATGTGATTCAGATCCTACACATTCGCCGATGTTTCATCAGATTGAAGGTTTGTGTATTGATACAGACATAACTTTTAGTAATCTTAAATGGATTTTAAATGACTTTATTCAGCAATTCTTTGATGAAAAAAATATCAAAACTAGGTTTAGACCTTCTTATTTCCCATTTACTGAACCCTCTGCAGAGATGGATATATTATTTAATGGAAAGTGGTTAGAGGTCTTAGGCTGTGGAATGGTTCACCCATATGTCTTAAAAAATGTAAATATAAATCCAAAGAAATATTCTGGTTTTGCTTTTGGTTTAGGGATAGAACGATTTGCAATGTTGAGTTACAAAATTAAAGATTTAAGATTCTTCTTTGAGAACGATATTAACTTCCTAGAACAATTCAAGTATATAAGATAGTTATGAAGATAAGTAAAAATTGGTTATCAGAATTTTCACCAGTACCTAATAATGTTGAATTAGAAAATGAATTGACACAGCTTGGATTGGAAGTTGACTCTATAAAAAAATATGAGAAGGATTACATCATTGATATTGAATTTACACCTAATAGAGGGGATTGTTTATCAGTATATGGTACGGCAAGAGACCTTTGCGCGTATAAAGCAAAGAAAATAAAAAAACCTCTCACAAGCCCATATACTCTTAAAAAGACAGATAGCCACATAAAAGAAATATCAAATAAAATCTGTCCAGAATATAGATTTATGTCCTTGGATAACGTTAATTTAAAACTAAAAACACCAGCATTAATCACAGACAGGCTTATCAAGTCCGGTATATCGCCTGTAAACTTAGTTGTTGATGTATCTAATTATGTAATGATTGAACTTGGTCAGCCTACTCATGCATTTGATAGAGATAAAATCCATGGCAGACTTAGTATTAAGTCAAATATTAAAAAAAATATATTCATTGGTATTGATAATAAAGAATACATTATTGAGAAGGGTAAGCCGGTTATTGTTGATGAAAAAAATACTATACATGCATTACCTGGTGTTCTTGGAAGCAAGGTCTCTGCTGTAACTGACTCTACTAAAAATATATTATTTGAAAGTGCGTTTTTTATTCCAGACATTGTCAGGAAGTTATCTAGAGACTTAAGAGTACAGACGGATTCTTCATATAGATTTGAGAGAGGTGTAGATCCTGCTTTAGCGGAAACGAGTCTCGGTAGAATTCATTATCTTCTAAAAGATATTATACTACTAAGTAAATGTAGGATATTCAAAGTAAGTCATAAACATTTCCTTACTAAACCTAAATATATTAATTTTGAATATGATTTATTCGAGAGAATATTAGGGATTAAATTAAATACAAAAAAAATAAAATCATACCTTTTGAATTTAGGCTTCATCTTTAAAGGGAAAAAAGTCCTTGTACCTAGTTATAGATTTGATGTGTCGAATAATTATGACTTAGTAGAGGAGGTATCGAGGTTGTATGGTTATAATAAGGTTCCATTGACACCTCTTACCACGCATAATGCTGAGACTAGAAATCGATGCAAAATTACAGATATGCTTGTTGTACTTGGTTACAACGAAGTCTTAAACTTTACGTTTATCCCAAAAAACTATTCAAATAAAAAAAATCAGCTGATACTAAATAATCCAATATCTAAGGATAAATCTGTTATGAGAGAATCTTTACTTCCTGGTATTTTGAGTAATATATCTTATAACTCTAACAGACAACAAAAGAGTATACAGTTATTTGAAAAAGGAAAAATTTATCGTAAAAACAATAGAAAGATTCAAGAGATAAATATCATATCTGGTGCACTGTATGGATATAAATCTTCCTCAGAACTTGTATCAAATAACTATAGGTACGGAATTGGCGACCTGAAAGCAGACATATTATCAATCCTACCTAACATCAAATTCGAATATAATGATAAATCTATCTATTTCGACGCAGATAACTCACTAAAGATTTATAACGGTAAAACCCAAGTAGGAGAATGTGGCATAATCTCCCCAATGTTGTTAAATGATTTTGGAATTAAAGATCCAGTGTTTGCATTCGAAATACTAGAGAATAATCTTAAAGAGGTTACCGACATTGCTTATAAGGAAATTTCACAATTTCCTGCAGTATTTAAAGATATTACACTTGTAGCAAGCGAGCATGACAAAATATTAAATGTTATTAATCAATTAGATAAAAGAAGCTATAAATATATGAAAAATATAAGGATTAAGGATATATTTATCAATAGAGATAATTTACAATTGAATAATAGGAATGTTACTTTGGAGGTATGCTTGCAGTCAAATATAAAAACCTTGAGCGATAAAGAGATAAATTACGATATAAATAAATTAATTTCAGAAATTAAAAATAACTATAAATTTAAAATTAAAGAAGCATAATAATGACAATTACTAAGGATTCATTGGTAGAAATGGTTCATAATGAAGTTGGACTTAATAAAAGAGAGGCAAAAGAGTTAATAGAATGTTTCTTTGAGCAAATAAAAAAGTCACTCGAAAATGGTAACGATATTAAACTCTCAGGATTTGGTAATTTTATTCTAAGGAATAAATCACCTAGACCAGGGAGAAACCCAAAAACAGGAGAAGAGGTTATCATTACTCAAAGAAGGGTAGTAACTTTCAAGTCAGGATTAAAACTTAAATCTAAACTAGAGGCTTATGATGGATCTGAATAACTCCATTGAGATACCCAATAAGAGATATTTTACTATAGGGGAAGTATCTAAAATTACACGTATCAAAACGCATATACTACGATATTGGGAAAAAGAATTCGAAACTTTAGAACCAATTAAAAGAAGAGGTAATAGAAGATATTACACTCAAGATGATATTCTTACTATTCTGAAGATAAATAATTTGATTACTGCACAAGGTTTCACAATTGAAGGTGCAAGACAGAACCTTTCTTCATCGACTGTCAAACCTGATGCTCAAGAAAATCTTGCATATACACTATTAAAAAAAGATATACAGAAAATTATAGATGTCCTTGATAAATAATGAAAACTTTTATAATCCCACTTATTCATATGGCGTCCATGAGGTCATAAAGCGAAATAACTTTCGTTACTACAAGATTGAAAATTTATTAGTTCCTAGCGTTACATCTATACTTAGGTTATCTAGACCAACTCAGGAAAGTAGTTACTCTTCGAAACAAGCTGATTCATTTGAAATCGGAAATATGATGCACGATTATCTTGATAAATATATTACTAATAGAGATATTCAGTTTAGCAAAACAAAAAACTCCCAGATTGCTTTTGATTTAAGCAAAGTTATCATAGATAATATTTTTCCGAAAATTACTTCATTCATTGCTTCAGAGGCAACTGTTCACAGCCACTTTAATTATGCAGGCACACTGGACCTCCTTGCAGAAGTTGATAATAAACTTACTGTAATTGACTATAAGTCATCATACCGAAAAAAAAGTAGTTATTTAATTGATGAGCATTTTCAACAACTTGCAGCTTATGCTATGGCACATGATGATATGCATGATACAAATATTCAACAAGCTATGATATTCGTAGTCTATAAAGAATCTTACGAATTTGAGATACTGACAGCTGATTTATCATTACTTAATGATTATAAATGCATGTGGCAAGATAAACTTCGATATTATAATGAGGTATCAGTATGAGCAAACTAATAGAACAAGCGAATGATACGCTAGAACTTATTAAAGGTAATGAACTTAAACTTGAAGAGTTAAGGGGGTTAGTTTGACTACGATTCTCTATCAAAGAGGATAGAAGAATTTAATGATGAACTCAATAAACCTGAGGTCTGGAATGATAGATCTCTAGTGACTAGCCTAAATCGAGATCTAAAAAGTTTTTTAAGTTTGAAGAATGCTATAGATTCAATTCATTCTGATATTGAGCTTGTTTCATATAGCCTCAAAACGATTTTAAATGATTCATATAAAGAGGCAGATTTAAAGCTTTTATCTGAAATGTTAGATTTGCATGATCAAGTTACAGAAGAGCTTGAACGCCTATCTTTCATGCAATTGTTTAAAGGAGAGGATGACCAATCTAACGCATATATTGATATACAGTCGGGATCTGGAGGGACAGAGGCACAGGACTGGGTAGCAATGATCATGAGAATGTACCTAAAATGGTCAGAAAAGCACTCATTTGCCACTGAAATCACAGAATCAAGTGAAGGGGAGGTTGCAGGTTTTAAAAATGTAACTATTAAAGTTGATGGTGATTATGCATATGGATGGTTGAGAACAGAAACAGGAGTACACCGATTGGTGAGAAAGTCTCCATTTGATTCAGGAAATAGAAGACATACATCATTTGCTTCAGTTTTCATTTATCCTCAAATAGACGATTCATTTGAAGTAGACCTTAATACCTCTGACCTAAGAGTTGATGTTTTTAGGGCAAGTGGAGCAGGAGGGCAACATGTAAATACCACGGAATCTGCAGTAAGAATAACACACCTTCCAACAAAGATTGTTGTTCAGTGTCAAAATGATAGATCTCAACATAAGAATAAAGAATCTGCAATGAAACAGTTACGTGCTAAACTATACGCTCATGAATTAAATAAAAAAAATGAAATAAAAAACCAAGTTGAATCAGAAAAGTCTGATATAAGTTGGGGGAACCAAATTAGATCATATGTTTTGGATGATTCAAGGATCAAAGATCTTAGGACTAATCATGAAACAGGGAATACTCAAGCAGTATTAGATGGTAACTTGGATGATTTTATTCAAGAGAGTTTAAAAAGAGGCTTATAAATGTCAGATGAGAATAAACTGATAGTTGAAAGAAAAAAAAAGCTAGAGGAGCTCGCGGCTCTGACAAAGATTTACTCGAATTCTTTTAAAAGAACTATTTCTTCAAGAGAATTGATTGAAAGTTTTGATTCTGAAGACAAAGAGACTTTGGAGAAAAAGGACGATATCTTTTCTGTTGCTGGAAGACTGCTGACTATTCGCAAAATGGGTAATTCCACATTTGCAAATCTACATGATGATTCTGGCAAAATACAGCTCTATCTCTCAAAGAATGGAACAGGCAAGGAGATGTATAATCTATTAGATCTGACAGATTTAGGAGACATTGTAGGAGCCACTGGAAAAATTTTTAAAACTAAAACTGGCGAATTAACACTAAATGTTTTTGAGTATACTATTCTCTCTAAATCGTTGAGACCTTTGCCAGAGAAGTATCATGGTTTGACAGATGTTGAAATTAAATTTAGGCAAAGATATCTGGATCTAATGATTTCTGAGGATTCTAGAAATATTTTTAAAAACAGAATAAAAATAATTGCAGAGATAAGAAAATTTTTTGAAGAGCAGGATTACTTGGAAGTCGAAACGCCCATGATGCATACAATTGCAGGTGGAGCAACAGCTAAACCATTTATTACTCATCATAATTCTCTTAATATGGAATTATTTCTGAGAATTGCGCCGGAATTATACCTAAAAAGATTAATCATAGGAGGATTTGAAAAAATTTTTGAAATTAATAGAAGCTTTAGAAATGAAGGTTTATCTGTTAAACATAATCCCGAGTTTACAATGATCGAATTTTATGCTGCTTATCAAGATTATAACTATCTTATGGATCTAATTGAACAATTGTTTAAAAAGCTAATTTCATCCATAGATCTTGATACTACTTTTGATTATCAGAATATTAAATTAGATTTTTCTAAAGACTTTGAGAGGATAAACTTTCATGATTCAATATGTAAATATTGTGACACTATTGATAAAGATAATATTAATGATTATAACTTCCTTGCTGATTACTGCAAATCAAATGATATTAAAATATCTATTGAAAGTTCATTATATAAAACTCAATTAGATATATTTGAAAAAATCGTAGAAGCTAAATTGATAAACCCAACTTTTGTAACAGAGTATCCAACTGCTGTCTCACCATTATCACGGAAATCAGATAATGATCCTGACATAGCAGAGAGATTTGAATTATTTATAGCTGGTAGAGAAATAGCAAACGGGTTTTCCGAACTAAACGATCCAAATGACCAAGCAGAAAGATTTAGGAAGCAATTAGAAAATGATGAAGAAAAGATGTCTTTTGATTCAGATTTTATTACTGCAATGGAATATGGTATGCCTCCAACTGCTGGCGCTGGAATTGGCATTGATAGGTTGGTAATGCTTTTAACTAATTCAGCCTCAATTAGAGATGTTTTATTTTTTCCATTAATGAAATCTAAAAGTTAGCTAATATTTTATCTAACTTTATGAAAAACTTATCATTGATATTCGTAAATTTATATTCTTCATCATCTGATGTAATTATTAATTGATTATTTTTTATGTTTATAAAAACCGTATTATTGCTCATTGAGTATATCTCTATTTGATTATTATAAGATTGGTATTCATGATTGGATGAATCAAGATGGTTTTCAATAAGCGCTATATAATCACTCATCGCATAAATTTGTAGCGTACCCAATGTATTTCCTTGGAGTCAATCTTGAAAGCTTATCTTTCTCTGTTTTTGGAATATCTAGGCTCTCTATTATTGATAAGATTGTTTTATCATCTACTTTCTTGCCTCTTGTATACTTTTTCAAATATTCATAAGAATTACTTATATTATATTTTCTCGCTATCATTTGTATTGGCTCAGCTAATATTTCCCAGCTATTATCTATGTCTTCATTTATTTTTGATTTATTTATTTCCAGCTTATTTAAACCTATGAGTATATTTTTATACGCAATAATAGAGTAAGCAAATATCAAACCAAGATTTCTAAGCACTGTTGAATCTGATAGGTCTCGTTGAAGACGAGATATAGTCAGCTTATTTGAAAAAAATTGAGTAAGAGCATTACACATTCCTAAATTGCCTTCAGCATTCTCAAAATTTATAGGATTTATTTTATGTGGCATAGTTGACGAACCTATTTCACCTTCAATATTCTTTTGACTGAAATAACTTTTAGAAATATAGCTCCAAATGTCCTGTGAGAATCCTATTAATATCGAGTTTATATGATTAATTTTAAAGCACAGGTCTGCAATATAATCATGTGGTTCTATTTGGGTTGTATGAGTATTCATCTCAATCCCAAGGCTTTTTAGGAATCTCTTTATGTTATATGGCCAGTTAATTTCAGGATAAGCAATTTTATGTGCCGAGTAGTTGCCTGTTGCACCATTAAATTTCCCTTTAATATTTATTGCTTTTAGACCTTCAATTTGCAATTTTATTCTTTTTTGAAAATTTATTAATTCTTTTCCCATTGTTGACGGCGATGCTGGTTGTCCATGAGTATGGGATAATATTGGAATACTTTTGTATTTTTTTCCAAGAGTTCTAATTTTTTTTTGAACAAGATCAGCTTGATCTAACAAAACTTTTCTCGCCTCTTTAAGCATTAAAGCATAAGCAACATTATTTATATCTTCAGACGTACAACAAATATGTATATGTTCTTTGTATGTATTAGCCAATCTATTATTTTTTATTTTCTCTTTTATAAAATATTCAACAGCTTTAACATCATGCTTTGTAATTTCTTCGATTCCTTTTACTTTTATTGAGTCTTTCTCTGTGAATCCAACATAGATGCTTCTAAGTTTTTTAATTTGATTTGATGAAAACTTTGGTAGTGATTTAATTCCATTTAGTTTCGATAAAAATATGAACCACTCAATCTCTATTTTTACACGAGTTTTAATTAAATTATGTTCTGAGAATATATTGTTAATTTCTGAGCATAAATTGCTATATCTTCCATCTGTTGGTGCCGAGATATTAAGATTATACTTTTTCATATTAAACAGGTTTTTAAAATGGTATTATATCACAAAATTAACCTTATTAATATTTACAGAAATATGAAAAAAAATAACTTTAGAATTGAAACTGACTCTCTAGGAAATGTAAAAGTCCCAAAAAACGCATATTATGGCGCTCAAACCCAGCGAGCATTAGACAACTTTAAAATAAGCGGCATTACTTTTGACCCTGTTTTCATTCAATCATTAGCTACTCTTAAACAAGCATGCGCTAGTGCTAACATGAGATGTAAAACACTCTCTAAAAGCAAAGCTAACTACATAATAGGTATTAGTAAAAAAATCTCAAATCGCACAGTTGATTATATGGACCATTTTCCAATCGATATTTTTCAGACTGGCTCTGGCACGAGTACAAATATGAACATGAATGAAGTTATCTCTGAGATTGCAAAGAGGAGTTTCAAACAAAAGATACATCCTAATGATGATGTGAATATGTCACAAAGCTCAAATGATGTTATTCCTACGACAATAAACATAGCAAGCCTATCTATGAGTAAGATGCTCTCAACGTCATTGAGTTTTATGTGTGAGTCATTAAATAAGAAAGCTAAGACATTATCTAACATAATTAAATCTGGAAGAACTCATCTTATGGACGCTGTGCCAATTTCTTTTGAACAGGAGCTGAATGTTTGGGAGGAGCAAGTGCGGGCATCTCAGGCTCAGATTGATTTATCATGCGAAGAAATATCATATTTACCTATTGGAGGTACAGCTATCGGAACTGGCATAAATGCGCCTAGAGCGTTTGCAAAAAATGTCTGCAGCGAACTTAATAAAATATATAGTGAGACAAAAATTAAATTTAAACCTCTGATTGTCAAAGGAGAGATGATGAGCTCACAGAATCATATATTTACATTAAGTTCTGCACTAACAAGATATGCTTCAACGTTATTGAAGATATCAAATGATTTACGATGGATGAATAGTGGACCAGTGTCAGGTTTATCTGAAATATCTCTTAAATCGCTTCAACCTGGAAGCAGTATAATGCCTGGTAAAATTAATCCAGTGATTTCAGAGTCTATCATGATGGCTTCAACACATGTAAACGGAAATCATGTTACAATTATGCAAGCTGCAAGTAACGGTAATTTTCAATTGAATACAATGTTACCTTTGATCGCACACAATATAATTGAGTCTTTGTATCTAATGATTAACTCTACATTTAGCATGATTGACTTAATCGACAGTTTTAAAGTTAATGAGAAAATAGTCAAAGAGAATTTATCAAGAAATCCTATAATTGCTACTAAACTAAATCAAGTCATTGGTTATGATTTAGCTTCAAAAATAGTGAAGGAATCATACAAAACTAACAGTTCTATTTTCGAGATAGCAGAAAAAATGACATCATTAACTAAATCTGAGTTAATGAAAATTCTTGATCCAAAAAAACTCATATAAATGAAGAATTCAAGCATAGATAATATTTTTATCTACTGGATTTATTTTGTATCTTTAATTCTTATCGCTTTCTATGTAATGGAGTCATTTGGTTTTATAAGCACCATATTTAAAGAAGATATAAGCTATATTTCATCACTCATAGCCATAATATTTTTCTTTAATCTTTTTCTTGGCGGATACCATTTATTTAAGCTTAGGGATGCACTTTATTTTCTAGAAATAGCTGAAATAAACACCAAAAATAATATATTCATTTCTGTTTATAATGATTTTAATGCTACTAGATTAAAAAAAAATAATAAGTCCCGAACAGACTCAGATTTTTTATCAAACTCACAGTCTTTAAAAGATGAATTTAAGACAAAAATGTATGAATATGTTGATAATGGCTTTTTTATTGCTGATTTATTATTAAAACTTGGGATCGTAGGAACTGTGATTGGTTTTATTATAATGCTTAGTTCTTTGTCTACCATTGACGAGATGAACTTGTCTAAAATGAATAATCTTTTATTAAGCATGAGTAGTGGAATGAAGGTAGCTCTTTATACAACATTAAGTGGCTTAACAGGATCAATTCTTCTAACAATTCAAAATAATTTCCTAGAAAATAAAATTAATACTTTTATAAATAAAGTATTATGCTCAGAACCTTATGAGAAGAAAAGCAAGAATTAGGACAGAACCATTTACAGATTTATTATTCAATACACTTCTGGGTTTCACTTTTTTATTTTTCATTACTATATTATTTATAAACCCTATTTCTAAAATTGGGAACGTAAATATGAAAGCTGAGTATATCGTGACTGTGGACTGGAAAGACAGTCTGCCTGATGATGTAGATATTTGGGTACAAGATCCTAATGGCGAGACTGTATCGTATTTAAGAAAAGATGCTGGTTGGTTACACTTAGATAGAGACGATCAAGGAATTATAAATGATATTGTGACTATAGATGGTGAGGAAATTATTTATCCTATAAATAGAGAAGTAGTGACTCTTAGAGGGATAATTCCTGGTGAATATATTCTTAATTTATACCTCTATGAAAATAAGAGTAATAAGCCTGTTGATGTAAAAGTTATAATAGAAAAAGTTAATCCAACTTTAAAGTTAGTTTATGCTAAGAATGTACGACTTGAGAAAAAAGATACTGAAGTCACAGTTACTAGATTTTATCTAGATACAAAAGGGGATTATTCTAGCGGTGACAATCAAAAAAAAATACTAACTCCATATAATTTAAACAGGTATTAGATGTGATTCTTAATTTATTCCTATTAATCTTTTTGATCATATACATATTTCTCCTTCATAATTTTTTAAAAAAGCAGAAGTATTTTTTTAAAGTTACTGTTGCTTTAAGCATTTCAATTCTCTTTATTCTTTTATATCAAAATATAAAAGATAATGAGGGTTATGCAGTATCTCAGAAATTACCAAAAAGCTTTTATGTTCTTAATAGTTATATTTATGATGAATATGTATTGTTGCTAGTGAAGAAAAAAGGTACAAAACCGAGACTATATAAACTAAAAAAAACACTTGAGCTAAATAAATTTTTAAATAAATATAATGCTCTGAAGAGAGATGGACAAGATGTTGTTGTAAAAATTGATAGGAAAAAAAGTAATGATTCACATGGTATGTATATAGAGACAATAAGAAAAGAACTACCTCCAAAGTAAGCCATAGAATTAATTGCCCTTTTTTGTTAGAATACTGCCAATTCTATACATTAGGGAAAAAGGAATGCCAGAAAAATCAGAAATATCTATAAATAACAGGCCTTTTCAGATATTTAACATTAATAAATATCAAATTGAGCATTTGCCATATTCATTAAGGGTTTTAATGGAGAATTATTTAAGAAACGAATCTGATAATGATAATTTTAATGAAATTGTAAAAAAATTCACATCTTGGGATGGAAAAACTGATTCTAATACCGAGTTAACCTTCTATCCTAGTAGAGTTATTATGCAAGACTTCACAGGTGTTCCTGCAGTCGTAGATTTGGCATCTATGAGAGATGCAATGACTTCATTGGATAAAAGCAAAGCTGACGCTGTTAATCCTCAATGTCAAACTGATTTAGTCATAGATCATTCTGTTATGGTAGATCATTTTGGTTCGTCAGATTCAAAAGATTTAAATACAAAACTAGAATATGAGAGAAATACTGAAAGATACAAGCTTTTAAAGTGGGGACAACAAGCATTTAAAAATTTAAGAATTGTTCCACCAAATAATGGAATAATCCATCAGATTAATATTGAATACATATCAAGAGTTATCTATGAAAAAGAAGGTAAACTGTATCCTGATACTGTTGTAGGAACTGACTCACATACGACTATGGTGAATGGATTGGGAGTTCTCGGTTGGGGAGTTGGAGGCATTGAAGCTGAGGCAGCAATGTTAGGTCAACCAATACCAATGCTACTACCCGAGGTTATTGGATTTGAGTTGACTGGCAAACTTGGCAAAACCACAACAGCAACTGATCTTGTGCTTACAATTGTTCAAATGTTAAGGGAAAAGAATGTAGTTGGAAAATTTGTTGAGTTTTATGGATCTGGTTTAGATAGCTTGAGTATTGCTGATAGATGTACAATTTCAAATATGGCGCCAGAATATGGTGCTACTTGTGGATTTTTTCCAGTAGATTCTCTAACAATCGATTATCTAAAAATGACCGGTAAAGACAATGAGCATCTAAATATAGTTCGAGACTATAGCAAAGAATGCGGCTTCTTTAGAGATGATACTCAAAAAATTAAATATACAGATTCTTTAACATTAGATATGAGTAATGTTGAAGCATGCTTGTCCGGACCAAAAAGACCACAGGATAGGGTTCTACTATCCGATGTAAAAACAGTGTCAGAAAAAGAAATAAAAAAATTAAAAAGATCGCCAAAGTCAAAGGGCTCTATTGACGATGGTCATATCCTTATTGCAGCAATAACAAGTTGTACAAACACTTCTAACCCGAGTGTGATTATTGGTGCCGGTCTACTTGCTAAAAATGCACTAGATAAAGGACTCGCTACCAAAGAGTGGGTGAAAACATCACTTGCGCCAGGTTCAAGAGTTGTTGAAAATTATCTAAAAAAAGCAAATTTATTAGATTCCCTAAATGACTTAGGTTTCAATATTGTTGGCTACGGATGCACTACTTGTATAGGCAACTCAGGACCTCTCGAAGACAGTTATATTAAAGAGATAAATGATAGGGATTTAATCGTAAGTTCAATATTATCAGGAAATAGAAACTTTGAGGGGAGAATACATCCTGAAATAAAGATGAATTTTTTAGCCAGTCCAATGCTTGTGGTCGCTTATTCGTTAGTAGGAAAAATTAATATTGATATAAACATAACTTCACTCGGTAAGGATAGTAATGGTAAAGATGTTTTTTTAAAAGATATTTGGCCATCTAATAATGAAATTAATGAAGTTATGAGCAAAACTATTGATGGCGATATGTTTAATAAATCATATAGCAATTTGTTTGATGGCGATGATAATTGGACAGCTATCCCAACCTCAGACTCCGATTATTTTGATTGGGATGAAAAATCAACTTATATACAACCTTCTCCTTTTTTTGGAAAAGGAAAAGAGGATAATGAAAAACTTCCTGCTATTGAAAATGCTTTCCCACTCGTCATACTTGGCGACAGTGTTACAACAGATCATATTTCTCCAGCTGGCTCATTCAAAGACACTACACCTGCAGGCAAACACTTACTTGATAATGATGTGAAAGTTAAAGACTTCAACTCTTATGGTTCAAGAAGGGGAAATTTTAAAATAATGCAAAGAGGAACTTTTGCAAATGTAAGACTTGCAAATAAATTAGTGCCTGAAAAAACTGGAGGATTTACCAAGTTTTTGCCTGATGGAAAAGAAATGTCGATTTATGATGCTGCACAAGAATATAAAAAAAATAAGACTAATCTTATTATTTTTGCTGGCAAAGATTATGGTTGCGGTTCTTCAAGGGATTGGGCTGCAAAAGGTACAAAATTACTTGGAGTCAAAGCAGTAATTGCAGAGAGTTTTGAACGGATTCACAGATCGAATCTAGTAGGAATGGGAATAATGCCTTTGCAGTTCAATGATGGCGATAGCTTTAGTTCTCTTGGATTATCAATGTCATCATCATTTAATATTTCAACAATTACTAAAGATTCTAAATCAGTTTTAATTACTGAAACTGATTCTGGCAAATCCTTTGAAGTAAAAGTAAGAATAGATACAGCTAAGGAATGGGAATATTTTGTGAGTGATGGAATATTAAATTATGTTCTAAAAAAATTAGCTAATTAACTAGAGCGTTAAGGCGAGTTTTGCTATTTTCTTTCTAAATATAAAAATTCTGAACCTTGATCCGCCCGACTGCTGCCAAAGTATGTAAGATCTAATCGCTGATAACAGAAGAGCACGAATCATAGAGGCATTATTTGTTTTCGTTAAATATTTATTATCACCATTAACAATAATTCTAGGATTAATTTTACTAACTGTTTTCAAATATAAATCAGATAGAAAAGATGCATGATCATGTATATTTTCCTGAGTAATCTCTGAGCTATGTTTAGAAAGTTCATCTCTCAAATTACTCACTATATCAGGATGTTTATTCATATTTTTAACTAAAACTCCTATTGCTTCGAAATAACGTACCACTTCCGCATCTTTTGAAAAAGCGTCGCCAACAAGCTGTTTACGTAAAAAGTCTAAACCGGTATTTAGTTTATTTACACTAATGTAAATCTCTGCAATTTCGTTAGATGTTGTTTGATAAACGCTATGAATCAAAGGTTCTATTATTTTATTATTTATTTCACCTTGCCATGCTATTTTCTTTATTTCATTACTGGCTTGATAAATCGCACCAAGGGAAATAGTCTCATTCTTTAATTCTTGTTTAAACATTTTGATATAACTGTTCCTCCACCAATACATTGTGTTCCATTATATAAAACTGCAGCTTGGCCTTGTGCAATCCCACGTTCTTTTTCTTTTAGTATTATGCTGTATGTATTTTTATCTTTTTTCAATATGCAATTTTTTAGATCACCGCCATGTCTAAATCTTGCTGTAATGTTTTCTCCATCAAATACTTCATTGATAATGTTTACTTGATCTAGCTCAATTTTCCCAGAATAAAAAAGATATGACTGGTTCTGACTTACCATAAGAGTATTAGTATCTGTGTTTTTATCAATCACGTACCATGGAGACTCATTACTATTTTTAACTCCGCCAATATTAATCCCTTTTCTTTGTCCTATAGTATATTTACTTAAACCATTGTGTCGCGCCATCATTTTACCAGACTCATAGTCAACTATAGGTCCCTCCGTTGGATTTACATACTTATCGATGAATGAAGAAAATTTTCTTTTACCTATAAAGCATATTCCCATACTTTCTTTTTTATTCTCTAAACCTAAACCCATTTTTTTTGCTATCATTTTAACTTCATTCTTTTTAAGACC
>MDTG01236384.1_pt1 | contig 14867 bp, 7 predicted proteins | sample 811421 | NCBI WGS metagenome assembly MDTG01 (sample SAMN05326645, study PRJNA326480) | marine metagenome | isolation source: seawater | place: Pacific Ocean: South East | collected 2011
ACAATTGGCAGTCCGATGAATTTACAGGTCTTTTCATCCAGAACTTAGAATCTGCATCATGTGAAATATCTGGGACAAGAACTATTGTACAGAGTGGAGATTTAGGACGATACGACGAAAATGAACGGATCAATAATATGGAAATAAACAATTGTAGAATAATCGGTTCAGTTGGTGATAATGGTGTATTACAATTAAGTTCCGGAATAGATTGGAACCAGTCAACAAATGGAGACTATTTAGATGGAATAAGAGGGGTATTTTACAAGTTTGAACCAACAAGTTTGATAATTAAGTTTCAACTACCAATATTGGAAGATGAAGAGATAATTTCTCTCCCAGTAAATGATTTTTCAGAATATGAAAACATTAACGAAAACTATCAACTAAGTTATGATTCGAATAATTGCGAAGGAATTCAGTCAACAGGTAAATCGCTTGAAGAATGGATAGATTGGAAGTCTGTAAATACGTGTCTAGATAGTATGAGAGATGAAGACGGACTAGAATCAGTAGGACTGAGCATAACTGCAATCTTTGAGGACAATAATCGTCAATCATTAACAATTCTATGCAGAGACAAAAATAGTTTGCCCAATAGTATCGAAGCTTGGTTGGATTTGGATGCTCTAGAAGATAAGGGATGTGCTATCTCTGGCGACAGAATAAGTTCCGGATTTAAATGGCAAGAGATATCAGTAAATTTAATCTCATGTGATTCATATTGCGTAGCATCTGATTCTGATAATGTACATAATGCATATGTTTCTGAAACCTTGGAAAATGCATACTTACTTAATTCTGATGTGAGTATATTGTATATTTTAGCAATTTATCTTTTCATAATTGTGGTTGTTGTTTTTATTCTGATCAAGTTGTACCAAAAATTGCCGCCTGGTATATCCTTAGAACTATATAAACTTGTCAGAAAGACTAGGCAATCCATAATTCAGTTTGGGAAAAAATGCATTGCGTTGATAAGAAAATGACTAATCATAAAGTATTAATACTCAACACAAGTGATTAGGCGTATGGAATTAGTTATGACGCTATCTGTAGGAGTTGGGTCGGCAGTATTTGGTTTTCTTTTGAAGTGGTTTATCGACAATCAAAGAAACAAAAATCCGCTTATACTTTCTCCATCGCAAGCACGGCAAATCGGAATTGATTACTCTGCCAAAGATTACACCCACATTTTTGTTGGTAAAAGGAGCAAAATTATCGAAAAAGCAACAAAAATGCACTCCTCACAAAGCCAACTAAAAAATGAATGGGAAGATAGACTAGACAAAAATATGAAACTAGCAGAAAGTGTAAGGGAGGATCTCAAGTACACAATTGATAAGGCTAGGAAAGAAAAGAATAAGGGAATTAGAGGCAATGCCTTTTTTACTGAAGGAGCCCCTAAATTACAAAAGTTAAGAGACGCAAGTCAAAATATATCCAATTGTTTGAACATGATTCAGCAGTTTGATAATCACATAAAATTCCTCCAACAGGTTGAAAGTGGTTGTACAAAAAGACAAACTATCGATAACATGACTGATAGACATGCAATTACTATGGATATAGACTTGAAGATGGACGAGATATTTGACGCATTAAATGATTCTCTTGAGTTATCAACAAGTAGTGAAAGATCTATAGAAAGACTCTGGCTGTCAGAATCAGATGACCCTGCTGAAGAATGAAATCCTATTTTTTGATGCTTTATGAGTAAAAAACCTAGTTCAGTTTACGATTTGGATACAATCGATAATAATGTTATGGAACTTATTAAAAAAGTGAAAGTGAAAATAATTAGAGGTAAAGAGAATGATCTCTAGTAAAACCTTGCTCAATGCTCTACAGCAAAAACTAATTTTTTCCCCGCTTAATGCAACTAAGTCAGAAAGGATTGGCAAAGAGATCCAAAGATTAAGGGCCAAATACCTTGAATCTGGACAAATTCCTAAGTCAGCCCTTAAGACTTATGTAAGGTTAGTTATCACACTTGATATTGGAGTGTATCTAAAAGATAATGCCCTGCAAAGTACAGTATTTCATAAAAGTGACTATCCTGATCTCCATCTAGCGTGGTATAAACCTAATGATCATTTCCAATAGATTGGTTGGTAAAAATGTTAGATAGTCTGTCACGAAGCATTTCTTACTTAGTTTTTTTCTTATTTTTCACATTTGTATTAGTAAACTCTGTTCTAGTACCACATGACACTTTATTTGTGGTTTATTTAGTAGGCAACATCTCAGCGTTAATTCACATTGGGATTCTCTACTCAAAAAGGTCTCTTCTACAAAGCAATTACATAATATACTCAGACATAATATTTGCAGGCCTGAGTCTGATATTGACATTTGTGGTATTATTGATGATTATAACAAATAATCAGACATTAATATATGAATATGTAATTTACATAATTCCTTTAGCTATATCTCATAACTTGTTTAAGTTAACGAATGGAAAAGTTGTAAAATTAGACCATATGTTGGAGGTCAAGAGTAAGTTTAACCAATGGACAAATGAGAAATTTCTTTATCGTATTATTCCATTTGGTGAAAAAAGCGATGCAAGAATTGTTCCTGCCAAACAAGTCAACAATTTAAGGTATAAGGTATACAATGATCCGTCTCTAAATGATGTTAAATTTAATGAGGCTTTGTTCTTATTTCGTGTTGATAATTTTAATTCTAATACCCTAGACTTAGAAGCTCCAAATGCTCAATCATACAGCAAAAAATTAGGCTTGCCATTAACTCAGAAATCTAATTCAATTGACATACTAAAGTGGAATACATTGGTGTATATCTTTATTCAGCATTTTGATACACACTGGAGAGGATCACTGTCATTAAACCTAATTCAGTCATTGAAAAATAAGCCATTACTTAACGGAAAGGTTCAATCATTTGCTGATGTGGAAAATGTATCAAAAAGATATAATCATAGTTACATAATCAAGCATAGATGGGATTTAAGTGATTTACGGGAAGTATCAACGATTATTTTGAATTCAATTGCTAGTAAATCAAATAAGATTGAAAATAAAAGATTGATTCAACAATTAGTGTATTTACTTAACAGGAATAAATTTAGTTCTCTATTTATTGATATTTTTCTTTCCAGGCTAATAATCAACTCGAAGTTTGAATTAGATAATGATTCAGAATTTCTTAATTATTTCTGGAATGGTTTGAATACCTCATTTGAGGATATTTCTGGAATTTACGTTGATGCATTCGAGGATAATACGGATAGTGAAAATTATTATAATGAAACATACCTCAAAAACAGAATTGTTTACATAGACAATATCATAACTAGATGTGTGAAAAATCCATCAGAAAATTTTATTGAGGCACACACGAAATTAGTCAGGCTGATCGATAATGAGTCTAAAAGAAGTCAATTGATAGATGAATATCTAGACGAATCAATAATCTTTATGATGAATGAATTCAAGAGGACCGAATATCTTGAACAACTGGTGATCAACAGGAAGTATACTTCCAGCGACATGGTCAGCGCACGGAATGGTATACTGGCAGGATGTACAATATTGTTGTCAATCTTTCTTCAGAAGGAGGTCATGAAATGATATTTCGGAATGTGTTACAGCGAGAAGAAATAGTTCTACTGCTACATTGCCTGTATCGTGCATGTCATTTGAATACATTCAAGTCAACGAACCAAAACGATCTTCAAAGATTAATTCAAGACCTGGTGTCAGGAACCGAATTGATATCAAAATATTATCCCGAGGGAGGTGATTCTAAACAAGGCATAGATGAAATCCTGCATAAAACACAGTATTATGATATGAAAAAGACCTTCAAAAATCCTTGGCTGATTCCTATACGATTTCCAGCAATTATGTGTAAGAATCCACTGGCGCAAAATGGAGTAATTACTACAATGGCTAAGCAACTTCATGATTCGAAGAATATCGATATTTCAAAATTATCTGGGACATGTAAAGGTTGCGCCCGTGATTGCAATCCAGTAAACAATAAAAGTGGTATTATGTTGACAAATTCAAAAACCTTCAATACTCCTAATTGCTCGCTAAAGATGACTAATGTGGAAGAATTTTCGGGATTTACCCTACACATAAAAATCGGCATTAAGAGTGATAGATATCAATTAGATCAAATCAATATTAATAATTCAACCTATCTGAGTCTCTTAAATCTACTAAATCGGCATGCGCCCAACCTCGTTAATACAGTTTCAGTTGCAAAAGTCATTACTAAAGAAAACCCTAAAAAATGTAGAGTTAAGTTTTCAATAGTAGGTAATTCAAATATGAGTAAAGGTGCTTTAGCAGAGCTAATAAATCGAGGATATTACCCAATGTTCAAAACAGATGTGACACCGGAGGATGTGGTTATTAATGATCACAAGGTAATTTCCAAAGTCTCGCAAATTATAAATTACATAAAAAAAGCCTGCAATCCGTTGTATTTTGAGAATGTATCTGATTTGTTTTCGATGGAAATACCCGATCTCAATATTGATTACAATTTTGACAACAGGAATAATACATGGGACTTATTATACTGTGCAGCCAATGAGAAAACCTTGGAAAAGTTATTACAGGAAATGACAAGTGAAACTGAGAATAGTCTTATGAATACAACATTTCGGGAAGTTAACGATGGAACTATGGAGTATTTAGACTTCGAATTTCTCGTGGACAGCGTTAGATTTTGGATGTGTTAGAATGGATGATGGATATAATCAAACATATTACAAATTAGGTTTTGTTTATCTGCCATTTATAACATTGGTTTTTCTATATTTCATTTCTCAAAATTATCTACTTGATAGTAAATCAATATCAATGATGGCATATTTGATAGTTGGAATTTTAATTACCACCGGTATAATAATGCATAACGGTGAGATGATATCAAATAGGTTTGACAGGTACCCAGTATTTATTCACTTAGCATTAATAATAATCTTCATTTTAGTTTATTTTTCTTGGACCAAGATAATAACAAATTCATTGAATGAGTATGAAAATTTACCGCTGCTTGAAATTATAATCGATACTCCAATAATAAAATCAGGCATTACTCTAATACTTATATCAACATCAATATATTTCTGCTCAGCTTCAATATTTTCAATTTTTTCAAAGATTTTTAGCGATGTAATTATATCTGGTGAGGGAGATATGATAAGAGAAATATCAGGTAATAAGGCAACTGAAATTATCTTGAATCATCAAGAATTAGATGATTCCCAAAATCAAATTAAATTAAAGATTATTTCTAAAATCATAGAAATAATAAAGACCGATATTTCAAACAACTTAGACGCATACTGGGGAAGAACAAGGAATGAATTATCATTGATGCGATTTAGTTTTAATCGTATTTCAAAAACCGTACAATCTCATCCATATGATTGGAAAGTTAACTCAGAGCAATTGAATTTGTTTTGTTCTGAAGAAATCAAAGATGATATTTATGATTACCTTATTCGGCAGTTCATAGACCAATTGGGCAAATGTTTTGATGAGCAATACAATTCACAAACCGAGTTACACCCCAGACAATTCTGTATACTAGTCAACGATATTGCAGATTCACAATTTACCGGGAAACAGCAGTTTTTAGATAGTGTCTTTCGTAAAAAACCAGGAGTTCCTCCGACGAAATTACTAAACAACCGAGTTGTTTACAATAATATTAGGTTACTATCACTCGCTTTTTACACAGGCTATCTTCATTTTACCACTACTCAGCACTACTCTAATACGAAGTTAATTACATATCTTGGAAGAATAATAGATGTCTATCACTATGTGCAGACTCAGATTAATGCAGATATCGATAGAATAGACTATCGTTACTTAACTGAAACACCCTCTAATTTAGATTTGAGTGAATCTTTGAAACTTGGTCATGATTTCAATACAGAACATATTAAGAATACCAGTGTTAAATTTTTCAAAGAACTTGACTTCCAACACAGGTTATTCGAGATAGAGAAGCAAGCATCTCCCGAATTTGTTGAGATTCGGAATGAATTTTTGCAGTTGTTCCAAACATTTGTTGGAGGTGTTTAGAGCATGCTGACAAAAGAAAATACAATTTTACGTTCAAATGGATTTTTTCTCACTAAATCATTCACAGTTGAACCAGTAGACAAAAAATACCATGCTAGGCCAGAAGGAAAGCACTTGAATCTTTATGGGACGGCGAAGGATATCGAAACAATCTTGGGAATTAGGCCATCCGTGGAAGATCAAAATATACTATTTACAGAATTTGTAAATAAAGTAAATAATAGCTCAAATGTTACTGATTGTTTTCATGAACCAAATCTAAAAATCAATAAAAGAATATGTAGTTGGTGTCAACGAAATGTTGAATGCTCTCTTCTCGAGGAGGGCTCTTCTACTAAATCAATGGAGTATCAAGTGTTTGAAAAAAAGGGTTCCAAATCAGGCAATGATATATCGATTTTAGAATCATACTTTCAAAATAGAGACTACCATGTTCGCTCTAAAATTCCTTTGTATTCCGACAAAATGGATCCATTTAAGCCTAATCTAACAAATAAAGGAAGCAGAATTATGATTCTGCTAAATATTAACGACATAAATTATGGTAAAGAGCAAGAATTAGGGAGTTGGTCTCATATATTTTTTTCAAAATATTTGTATAGAACTTTATCAACATTTGAGGCAATTCTGCTAAATTCTTACGTGTTTGCAGCAACTGATGAAGTAAAACTAGATGCATTATTCAAAAAGGCTGAATTAATTGAGACTCTACCAACAGTCAAGGATATCAGAGACTTCTTCTCAGATTTGTTTCCCGGACCTTACCAATTTAATGCAACTAAAGCACAAATTAAGTATTCACTCACTAATAAAAATCTCCTTGAGGATAGGTTATCTAACATTAAAGAAGAATTCCATTTTATGACAGAAGCTTATAAAAACACAAAGCGTTTTTTCCATTATGGCTTTTTTGACATCAATCTTGAATTGTTTACATGCTATCAACCGGGTATGACTTTGGATGATTGTATTGTAGAGTTTTTCTTTGAAGTACAATCTTATTTACAGCCCTTATTTGCGAAGGATAATGTCAACCTGGATTCCTCATTTTTTGAATCTAGGAAAAAATGTATTGTCTTTTCTAATTTGGGTAATGCGGGTGTTGATTTACCAATTAACTATCAAGTAGTAAGAGTTGAGATTAACGAGAATCTTACTAATTCATGGGTCTTAGTTGAAGATATTTCCGATCAAATTATATCTTCAGGAATTAAATCTAAAAAGAAAATAAATATTCACTGGATTGATACAAAATTTGAGCCTACTGAGAGACTATTGTTTAAGTTGTCCAATCAATATAGAGGTAAAAATCTTGCAATCTGGCCCAATGTAAATAAAACCAATTCGCCCGAATTTGGTAATTTGATTATCTTCAATCCAATTGATATATTTTCTTTGATGTCTGTAAATCTTGTTGGTAAGAGCAATAATTTTTCTGCAGGAGACTCAATCTCAGAAAGCAGGAGGGAGTCTTTCTGGCATCTTATTTCATCAGTATTTTTCGGAAATCTTCGGTACAAAACATTAGACGAAAAAAAGGAATTAGAACCTGACATAAGAGACAAATTAATTAAATTCAAGGAGATTTTTCAACATCCAAAATTTAGACGATTCATGCCGTTTAACTTGATTGAGAATGTGCATAGTGAGTATCCAGAAAGTCACGATTTTATACAATATATGAAATACGAAACCCCGGGTTTTGAGAGAGAGATTATTCACAGGTTAGTAATCAGGTCTCCAGGATATGTTTTCCGTGGCGAGACTTATGAAGATCTTGAGTGGGTATTTGAAAGGACGGAGTCTCGCAACGTGGAAAATAGAGTTCAACTAAGTCTGTGGGAGAACGTTTCAGTCAAAGGTTGGGAATTTGAATTAAACCACCAAAGGAAAATAAAGAATTTTGTCGAGTTAATTAACCATACAGATGTTAGGAAGAGTTTGTTTTTTCAGGATAACCAGTATGCCCTTTTATCTCCAAAAGTAATTGAATTGTTGAACCAAGAAGACAAAGATTCACACAGATTTGAAAACTATTTTATCAATCGTACAAATCAAGACGGCCAGTCTAATGCATTGATATTTACATTTTACTCTGAACTTAGTCAACTTGAAAATTTGATTGGGAAAGTTGACTTTCTAAATAGCAATATAGAGATTAAAGGCGATGAAATTATCTTAGTATTGCCAAAGATTGCTATAAGTGAAAGTTCTCCGAACTTTTTACCGCTGAAAATAAACTGAATAGTATCCTTTATCATCTATAATATATTGACACACACATGGCTGAAGAAGGTGTCACTTGTGATGCGAGATTTTTGGAGATAACAGAGAGCAAATCAATAATATTTTATCCTCTCATTGCTAACCTAATCAACTTCTCAAGCAGGCCAATAGATTCAGTTTTTAAGTTCACTTTTGTTGGTGGTGGTGCAGGTTCTAAAGCCCGGTTAGAGGAAGAAGCTGGTCAGAGAAAGTATGGAGACTTAACAATTGACATCCAAGGTATGGAATGCATAAAAAAGTCACCATTTAGTAACTATAATATTTCGATATCAGAAAATAGTGGAAGTGTTGTATTAGAAAAAAGGAAACCAAAATTAGCAAAAGAGTTCAAATTGCCGAAAAAACTCATGGAAATATTCCCTGAAATAAATGATTATATCAACCGCAATGCCAATTCCAAATTAAATTTACAAGTCGATCAAATCAACTTCTTTGCTGATGCAACCTTAATTGCTCAAACCTTTTCCAACCAGTTCAACATTTTGGCACTAAACGGGCAGATTCCCCAGAAAAATTCCAAATTATCTTTCGATGTTGAATTTGAATACATGCAATTTTTACTGTCGCTTGAATCCTGTAACCCACATGTTGTGGCAAAGTATTTGCACAAATTTTTGAAAAATTACGCTAGAAAAATAGCGATATTTAAACACTCAGCAGAGATCTTAGTATCCGGAGTCAATGTAAGTGGTAGTGAGCCGTATGAACCAACATTTATAAAAAACTTAGACAATCTACTAATGTCAACAAACGAGTTAGTAATCGGTTTGGATAAGATTGCGGGTATACCCATAAAGGATGATGATTTTCTTAATCTTAAGGCCAAAGGTGCACAAAAATCCGAATTAATGCCAATAAATTCAACCAAGAAATTCCTGTCATCCTTAAGGAATTTCACCAGTGAATTAGTTTCAAAGGAGATTCCTATCCGGAGGGGAGTGTTGAGCCGTTTAGGCTTCAATGACAGCAAAATTAAAGAAAACACTGCTCACTATTCTATAGTTGAGGGTTGGATATTCACACTGATTCATAACATGTTTGGCTTTGTTAAGCATTCTGTTAATCAACATGACAAGCCCTTTAATTTACGAAAAGATTCTTACAGCGCAAACTGGTCAATGGCAATGTTACAGAGCATTGTGAGTAATAATGAATTTTTAAGTCTTAAAAAATATGATTCAGTAATCAGCGATGCAGGACACTTGAAATCAACTCTTCATGAGGCCGACCAGAAAGGTGTTGAAAAAATTATTGAAACCATTGAATCTTATAAAAAGGGAATGAAAAGCAACATTAGCGGCTTATTACATTGTATACGCTACCCACCAAGTTACTTCGAGGAATCGTTAATCAACATCATGCAAAAGTATGATGTGGACGCCAAGTGGAGAAACAAAATCAGTTCAATGGATGAATATCTATCAGGGGAAAGTCACAACTCAACGTCAAAGAATAGGCTAATCTTTTTGGTGGAGGAACAAAAGATTTTCACCTTTGAAGAAGTTCATAAAGAGTTAGTTTTTGTTATTGATTCATTGAATGAAAGCAGACGCATTCATGCTCAAGCACAAACTGAATTCAAGGAGTCAATAAGGAATCCTGTTCTTCACGCAACAGTAAGAGAAGAATTAACACAGTTAAAGGAGGCTCAAGAAAATTTGATTATCGGATACAAAGTAGCTAAAAATGAATTGTTTAAGCCATTCAATGAGGTAGAAAACCAGGAAACACACACCAAAGGTGGACCAAATCACAGTTCCCATCTGAGAAAATTTGCTTCCCAATGTAGCTTACTAATAAGTACTTTTAGTGACGAGGTTGAAGAAATAATTAGTAGTGGAATAGTAACTCATTCAGGGCCATCTGCAGCCATGATGGTTGGACTTGGTCAAGGCGGTGAAGCAATAGTAAGAGCTACCATGGCAAAGATGCTTAATAATCACACAGACACAAGATGTGCAAATTTGCTTAGTGGTCTCAACATAAATATTAATGACGTTTTGGAAGCAATAGATAAATCGAAGCACGAGAATTTTAATTTCAATATTAATGTCAAAGAAAAGCTTCAACAAGAAGATAATCGGATTATTTCTTGCTTTAACAAAGCAAATTTGATTGCTATAAATGCCGGTAAAGAGGACCAAGAAAGGCTGGTTGAAGAACAAAATTATAATTACATATGGGGCAGACCTGGAGGGCAACACTACAGTGGTTCAAAGAAAGACAAATATGCTAAGTTATCAGAAAATTCAGTTTTAGTCGATAGCAAAGGTAGAGGTTCTGGAGGGAAAATGGGTAAGGGTAGAGCATATGCTGTTGCTGCTGAGGCTGCTATAGAACAGACGTTACGCAATAAGCGAAAAAGTAGTCAAAGTATTGACCAAATATGCCTTGTTCACAGTTATGCAGGCGGTAGTGGAAGTGGAATGATCCTACCAGTCCTTAGGATGATAAAGCGAGTTTTCCCGATGTCACAAGTATGGGTTCTATCCGCAGGAGAAACCTTGGATGGTAAAGCAACTCTAGACTCACACAACGTAGTTTACATAACTAGTGACATCTTGCAATCTCATTATAATGCTCTTCATCATTATCCTGAAGACATAAGTGAGAGAGATTGGAACAAGTTTTCAGATAAAGTCAAAAGGCACCAGGATTCATTGCATTCAATCTGGGCTGATATCTCAGCAAGCATTCCCAACGGAGATGCTCTGCAAAAATCTTACGACATCGACATAGCGGAGCAGACTGAAACATTGAAGCAACTTATCGACGAAAAAGTAAAGCAAAACAGCCAAAGAGGAACCTATGGATTAAAGTCCGATGATGGTGTCGAATCTGCAGTTGATTTCTTGCCAAAAACTGCAGATGAAGTAAACCAATTCCAACTTCATGTCAGAGATCCAAGATATAATGAATCGGTAGCATCGATTTGGGCAGACTGGAACAGTTTGTGTGAGGATCCTGGTTCATACCAAATCTCAAAGATTCCTGAATTACGTGACATATTCCTTAGCGATAACAAGATCAAAAGTAAGGACAGGCAAGATTTTCCTCTGACATATATGCACTTAATGAGTATTAAGGATGGAGTCATAAAACTAAAACAAGGTAAATTTGATTCAGAAGAGGTGGTAAACTCGATTGGAGATGCTGATCCCGATAATCAAAAACCAAATATGACATTATTACATCAGTTTGGTGCCAAAATGAATATATTACCAAAAGACAAAAACACAGATAAAATAGAAGCTGCCGATGATTTAATTGACAATATCAAGAAATACGCAAATGAAATGAGAAATTATCATTCAACATTACAAGAACACTTCGAGTTAATCAGATTAAATTTAGTCATGAACGATGACGATTTAATAAAGCATGTAATCGTTAGTAATGCACATTTTGATGTCAATTCTACAGACCTAGCAACGAAATCTGAAAATTATGAGATATATAATTCAATAATGGCAGATATTTTCATCAACACCGTTCATAATCTTGTTCAGAATAATATTGCGTCAGATGAAAATTCAGACAATCAAACCTCCGTTATGACGCGTTCTAGTGCCTCTGAAGCAATGGACCAATCAGATGTAAAAAGTAGAACAGCGCCAACTATGGCATCAATTCAGATTTCACCGGACGATTTCACGCAGTTGGAAGGTAACGTAAGATTTGAGATGATAGACTACGAAAAAGTAGATGAATCTGAAACATTGTATACTAGCGTATTTTACCATGTATTTAACTCAAGACAGTCTCCTTTGTTTGATATGGTTGAATCACACGAGACCCCAAAAGTTGAGCCAGCACCACTTGCATCATTCTATAATAATTATTTCAGACACAACAAAAAATTACTATCATTTGCTCCTTGGGATGTAATCGATTTAAAAGAGAATTCAACTGAAAAGTTAAGGAAATACTGCACGAATTTTGACACAAAAATCAAGACTTTTTGGGAGAATCAGATTTCCTCGCTAGGAGATGACGTTACAAACCAACTAAAAACTGATGAAAATTTTGGATTAGAAGAATGTAAAAATATGATATATTGGATTTTGGTAATAAATCCTACTATAATATCCAAATACTACTCAAAAGATGAAGACTTTAATACTTTAACAAGACCTGTAGATGTATTTAACCAACTAACTAAAAAATGGCAAGATAGCTGGGATGACACATTTAATATAAGCCAGACAGAGGACATAACAAATCCAAAGTACAGAATGAAAATTATTGACGAATTGGTTCATCGCGAAATACCCGACATAGATCCAGGCAGTCGACAGATGATGACTAGGTTATTATTCGACCTTGGAGTGTGTAACATGACACATCTCTCAGCCATATCCAGCTCATTTGTTTACGATTTCGCTCCGCTATTAATTTCAGAATATGTAACTTTAACTGATAATCATTCTTTGAAAATGACAGTAAAAGACAGTAATGGTCTCAGAGAAGTAGACGTAAAGAAGGCAAATTTTGTCGAGCCTAGATACCCTACAGTAACACTTCAAAAGAGGGGAATAGATAAAGCATGGCAAAAACAAAAAAGTAGAATGGCAAGTGGAAATGTCTCTCCAGTAGGTATGCAAATAAAGTCACCCCAGTTTGACACCAGTTATCTGGTAATTAGGCCTCCGGAAAATTTTGAAACTGGTTCTTGGCATTACGATATCTCTCCCAAGTTCATCAAGCATTTCGCATCGATTAAGTGCTTAGCAGCAAAAAAGTACCCTTATTTTGCTTCAAATACAATTCTTAACAAGATAATAGATATTTCATCAGATGTTAACTTTGGTGGACACAAAAGAGATACTTCTGAAGCGCCAAAATTCAAGCGATCAAGAGATAGCCTAGACATAAATTCACTACCAAGGAAAATGCACAAAGATGAATCTAAGACATCGTTATTTTTCAGATATTTGTTACTTACTAATCCAGTTGAACCTGGAGAAAAATCATATATTTGTGCTAAAGCAAATATTCCTAATTACAATGAAGAGTGGATAGCCAATTTACAGAAACTTGGAGAACATGATTTTAGCAGTGCTTTTGATCCGGTAATATTTGATAAACATATACTTGCAAGAATGGATAATTTAATGGAAAACATAAATCAATACAAAATAGATGATTTAGAAGTTCAATTCTTGATGGAACAAGTGGTTAGTGAGTTTGCGGAAATGAGAAAAAGTTCTGAAGTTATACAAGCGAATGTTTTATTCCGTAAGTTGAGTTCAAGAATACATAAGAAAATAAATGATTACCTAGAAAACATTGGTACTGACCATGATCTAAACAAAGATTCAATTCATGCAGAATTGATGTCTGTATGCAGCCTATTCACACGTCTTGCAACTATATCCTATTCTGCATATTGTCAGTATGTCTTTGAAAGGCAGCCAAAATCTCAGGAATTTGGCGTTTCTTATGATTATGAGGGCTCTCTAGATGCCATACGATCAAATCAAGAAGACTATCTGGTTGTTGTAAACGGAAGTTTTATGGCCGATTTATCTAATATAAGGCGTTCAGTGGCCTATTTTTATGAAAATTATCTTGGCCATCCAGTCAGTGGAAAAGTGTTTAGTCACCTGCTCGAGAAAGGACCAATATGCAATATTAGTATTATTCAACAAAAGGCTGGTCTCACAGAAGTATCTGATAAATTTAACAAATTGATGAAAAAGATTTCAGAGAGTAAATGGAATGCTATTAGGAAACCACTAGTTCATCCTTACTCATTTTTGAGGAACATACTATGGCTTCCAACATTCATGGAAGAATGGGTATACAAGCCATCAAAGAGTTTTGTAGATTCCATGAATATACCTGATGATGTTATATTAGACGTGTTCGGACAGCCCGAGTTAATTGAGCAGACCAAGCAGAGGATAACCACCGATTCTGATATGAAGGGCCTCGAACTATCTAGATATGACCGAGAGTTATGGGAATCTGTCTGGTCGTGCGCACAAGATATTGACGAAACTTCCGAAGATTCAAACAAAACAGATCACTACAAAGATAGGATGAGGGGCCACTTACACATACCAGACCTAATTTTGATACTTGCAGCAAAACAAGAAAAACTTCAAGGAAATGCAACTGATTTAAAAGAAGCGCTTGATTTGGTTGCACAAGAATCTGGATATAATAGGGAAAGATGGTTTGACAAATTTGATCATGAAAACATTGCTACGAAATTCACACAACTTGAGAAAATAGTAGATGAAGAAAATCATGAACCTGATGATGATGAGGATGAAATTGACTGGGGTGGCACTGAACAAAGCAGTAGTGATAATTATTGGATTGCTGCATTAACAAATTGGGTGAATTTCTTGGACAGAGACAATCAAGAATAGAAGGTAAATGATATGCCACTTCAAATTGGAACAAACCGCGTTCATGATGAGGCAGTTATTCTTCCAACCAGCGTATTCAACCGTCACATCGGCTTGGTTGGACAGACAGGCTCAGGAAAAA